>Ga0182740_1000038_pt1 | contig 278640 bp, 260 predicted proteins | sample eDN5th37CKraftBY_FD_128872 | JGI IMG/M metagenome (GOLD analysis project Ga0182740, IMG submission 128872) | Enriched backyard soil microbial communities from Emeryville, California, USA - eDNA 5th pass 37_C Kraft BY (version 2) (version 2) | ecosystem: Environmental > Terrestrial > Soil >... | reverse complement strand
GCGAAGTGTGCGATCCGTGCGCAAGCGCATCGGTGCCCTGCTCGATCAGTTCACCCCCAACGAATGCGCGAACTATCTCGTCAACGCTGGATACGCGGCAACCTAAAATGATCCTGCTCTAAGAGCTGGAGTGTCCAGCGGCACCAACAAAAAAAGCGGCGTCCGGGGGAGGGCCAGACGCCGCTGATGCGGACCGTTCCGCGGGAGGCGGGTACGGCAGGTCCGCCGCTAAGGGCCGGCAGGGCAACCGGCAATTGAGCGGGACGCGGCGGTTGCCGAGACCGGAGTCTCACGTGATGCCCCCATCTCGTGAAGCTCCACACCGCGTCCTACCCCAATGAATATTACGCCGGCCGCGCCGGGATTAGGTTACCGCAGGTTACATGTGACCGTTACGTGGCCAACTCCGCACAATTACTACGCAATTTCGCCGCAAAGCGGCCCAGATGTCGGTGGTTGAGGCCGCGCCATGTAACGCCCGTTACATGCTTTCCAAGCTCGGCGAACCGCTTTCAGGGGCTAGAGCCAGGCACAAATCGATGAAAGATTGGTGCAGGGACGAAGTCCGCGCCGGGCAAATCGCGCCATTGTTGCGGTAGGCTGCTGGCCGGAGGCGCCAAACAAAAAAGCCGGATCAAGAAGATCCGGCTAAGTTTGATTGGAAGTGCCTGTTAAGGCTAAACCTCCAGAGGGGAACACTCACCAGGCGCTAATGGGAGGAGGAACGCGCCCGGGAGATGACCAATATATGGGCGATACCTGCCCAATAAACAAGCATGGAGTTTGCAAAGCTCCCATGCAAAAAGGCACGCCCTGTGGCCCAAGCCTATGCGCCTCAATAGGACCAACTGCGCGCCTTCGAGATCACGAAGTCGCGGAACACGTGCAGCTTGGCCTGGTTCTTCATCGCGTCGGGATAGCAGAAATATGTGTCGAAGGACGGGACCTCCGTCTCTGGCAGAAGCTGTATGAGCCCGGAGTCCTTGCTCATCAGGTAATCCGGCAGCATGGCGATGCCTGCGCCCCTTTGGACGGCTCGCTTGATCGACAGGATGTCATTGATCTGCAGCGTCGCGATGCGCTTGCCGCTTTCGAAGTCGCCGATCGTTTCCAGCCAATTGAGCTCACTGAGATGCGTGGGCACCGGCTCGCCGAAGGTGACGATGCGATGGTTCTTGAGATCGGCGATGGAAGTCGGCTTGCCGTATTTGCTGATATACGACGGCGCAGCATAGAGGTGGAAGTGCACGGTGAACAGGCGCCGCTGGATGAGGTCCGGCTGCTGTGGCTGGCGAAGCCTGATGGCGCAGTCGGCCTGGCGCATGGTCAGATCGAGCTCTTCATTCGCGAGGATCAGTTGGAGCTGAATATCGGGATAAAGGTCGAGGAATTCGGTCAGCCGTTCCGTCAGCCATCCCGCCCCCAGCCCGACCGTCGTGGTAACCCGCAGAACTCCTGATGGCCGATCCTTTGCCTCGGTCAGGCGTGTCTTGATATTCTCCAGCTTCATCAGCACGTCATGCGCCGTACGAAACAGCATCTCGCCCTGCTCGGTGAGCACGAGACCGCGAGCATGGCGGTGGAAGAGCGGCACGCCGACGTCTTGCTCCAGGGCGCTGACCTGCCTGGAGATCGCCGACTGCGATAGTTTCAAAGTCTCGGCGGCATGGGTGAAAGAGCCAGCCTCCGCCGCTGCGTGAAACACGCGAAGCTTATCCCAGTCCAACGCCATATTTTCCCCTCGTATCGTCGGGCGTCTGGTTGTTATTCCGCGGCCTCCCGATGGACTTCCATCTCGGCCAGATATTTTTCCGCCTCCAATGCTGCCATGCAGCCGAGGCCGGCGGCCGTCACCGCCTGACGATAGACGTCGTCGGTCACGTCGCCGGCCGCGAAGACGCCCGGCACATCGGAACGCGTCGAATCCGGCGCGGTCCACAGATAGCCGTTAGGCTTCTGTTTCAGCTTCCCGGCGAACAGCTCGACCGCCGGAGCGTGGCCGATCGCCACGAATACGCCGTCGATCGGCATTTCCGTCACAGCCCCGGTTTGGGCGTTGCGCAGTTTGATCCCGGTCACCGAGGGCGGCTGAGGCAGCTTGCCAGGAATGCCCGTGATCTCCTCGACCACCGTGTCCCACAAGACGCTGATGTTCTCCTTCTTGAACAGCCGCTCTTGCAGGATGCGCTCGGCCCGGAACTCGCCGCGGCGATGGATGACGGTCACATGCCGCGCAAGGTTGGCCAGATAGAGCGCTTCCTCGACAGCCGAATTCCCTCCTCCGATGACGACCACGTCCTTGCCGCGATAGAAGAAGCCGTCACAGGTCGCGCAGGCCGAGACCCCGAAGCCCATATAGGACTGTTCGCTGGGGAGGCCCAGCCATTTCGCCTGTGCACCGGTCGCGATGATGAGTGCGTCGCAGGTGTAGATCGTGCCGGAATCGGACTTCAGCCGAAACGGGCGTATGTCGAGATCGACTTCGGTGATCGTGTCGATGACGATCTCTGTCCCGACATGTTCTGCCTGCTTGCGCATTTGGTCCATCAGCCAAGGGCCCTGGATGGGGTCGGCAAAGCCGGGGTAGTTCTCGACGTCGGTTGTGATCATCAGCTGCCCGCCCTGCTGCAGCCCTGAGACCAGCACCGGCTTCAGCATTGCGCGTGCGGCATAAATGGCGGCCGTATAGCCGGCCGGCCCGGAGCCGATGATCAGGACAGGCGCGTGTTTGGTCATGAGATTGCCTCTGCCGGCCGCCAGGCGTCCCGGCGGTATGAAAACGTTGCCGCCAATTTAGGTGTTGGCCCCCATACGTTGCAAGGCGACCAATTGTTGCTCCCCTGAAACCTCCGGTTTGGGAGCTATCGAACCACCCCTCACACGAAAAAAATGGGTATGGCGCCGGAAATAGCAGGCAGCCGCGTGCTTCCGTAGTTTAATTGCGCGCATACGAAAGATTGTTGCGCCGATTCGCGCTGGAGAACCAATGCCCCTCAAGGCCGATCTCGACGCCATCGACTGGAAGATCCTGCGTGAGCTCCAGGACGAGGGACGTATCACCAATGTCGAACTCTCGCGACGGGTCGGGATCTCCGCCCCGCCTTGCTTGCGTCGGGTCAAGCGGCTTGAGGAGGCTGGTATCATCCACGGTTACCGGGCGCTGCTCAACGCGCCCGCATTGGGATTCGATGTCGTCGCCTTCTGCCTGGTCGGCCTTCAGCACCAGTCCGAAGCAGAGCTGAAAGCCTTCTCCGACCGGACCCGCAACTGGCCCATCGTCAGGAAAGCCTGGATGGTTTCGGGCGAATCCGATTTCCTCCTCCATTGCGTGGCTACCGATCTCGGCACGTTCCAAAGCTTCGTCATCGAGGAACTGACTTCGGCGCCAAACGTCGACACGGTGCGGACGGCGCTCACGATTCGTCAGATCAAGGACGAGGGGACCGTGGCGATCGGTTGAGGCAGAGCCTTCGTCACGACCTCGAGAGCGTTGAAATCGCCTCGACCAGCAGAGCGTAGTCTGCGCCGTCGCGCAGCGGCCGGCACGAGAAGGCCTTCTCAGATAGATCGCAGGCCATGCCGTCCCCAGCGACGAGCCAACCCTCGGCGAGGCCGGCCCGCCTGCCCGCCTCCATGTCGGAAGACTTGTCGCCCACCACGATCGAGCGCTGAAGATCGATGCCGAGGATCGCGGCGGCCCGCAGCAGCATGCCTGGATTGGGCTTGCGCATCGGATGGTCGGGAATGTCGAAGGGCGGGCGCCCCGCCTCATGATAGGCACAGGCGAGCACCATGGCGATCGCGCAGCCCTCGACATGCAAGAGATCGAGGAGCCGCCGGTTCACCGCTGCGAAATCGCTCCAGTCGAGCAGGCCCCGAGCAACGCCGGACTGGTTGGAGACGATGACGGCAGGCACGCCGGCGGTATTGGCCGCCCGGATCACAGGAAGGATCTCGGGCAGGAGAACGATCTCGTCCGCCGTCCGGGGATAGCCGGTGTCCACATTGATGGTGCCGTCGCGGTCGAGGAACAACGCTGGCCGGCCCGTCGTCTCGGCGACCGGCGCAAGTATCTGAACCCAGAGCCCGACCTCCTCCAGATGGAGTGCGTCAGCCGGGCCGCGTGTGGGTTCAGCCATTGCTCAGCCGCTCTTCCACTGCCTCGCAGAGATAGTGGTAGAGGCAGAGGTGCCCTTGCTGGATGATCGGCGTGAAGGAAGAGGGAACGTTGAGCAGGATGTCCGAAAGCGCCGCCAGCTTGCCGCCGCTTTCGCCGGTCAGGGAAATGACAGCCATGCCCATTGCCCTCGCCTGCTCGGCGGCCAGCAGGATGTTCTTCGAATTTCCGCTTGTCGAAATGGCAATCAACACGGCGCCTTGTGCTCCATGCGCCTCGACCTGACGCGAATAGACGGTGTCGAAACCGTAGTCGTTGCCCCAGGCCGTCAGTACGCCCGCATTGGCGGGCAACGCGATCACGTTATACCCCCTGCGCTCCTTGAGAAAACGGCCGACCAGTTCGCCGGCAATGTGGATCGCGTCCGCGGCCGAACCGCCATTGCCGCAAATGAGCAGCGGCTTGCCCGCCCGAAGCGCGGTGACGATGGCGTCCACTGCCTGCTCCATTGCCGCGGACACATCGCGCGCCGCCATCTCCTCGATGACCTTGGCGGAGCGCGTCAGATAGTCGTTGAGCGAAGGCATCAGAGCATGAACCTCAATTCGAGCCGTTGGACGAGGAGATCTTGCCAATGAGACCGGTCGTGCTCTTGCCGTCGACCAGTCTGGCGAGCACGACACGGCCACCATAAGCCCGGACGATATCGGCGCCGACGACCGTCTCGACCGTGTAGTCCGCCCCTTTCACCAGGACGTCCGGCCTGAGCCTTTCGATCAGGGTGAGTGGTGTGTCCTCGTCGAACACGACGACCAGATCGACCGCCGCCAGTGCCGACAGGATGAAGGCGCGGTCACGCGCCGTGTTCACCGGTCGGCTTTCGCCCTTGAGGCGGCGAACGGACGCGTCGCTGTTGAGGCCGAGGATGAGCCGGTCGGCGGTCGCCCTGGCCTGCTGTATCAGCGACACATGTCCGGTATGAAGGATATCGAAGCAGCCATTGGTGAAGGCGACGCTGAGCCCCTCGCGCCGCCATGCGGTCGCGATCTGCTCGGCAGTGTCGAGATCGACCACCGAACGCTCGGAATGGGACGTCGCGTCGCTGCGGAACAATGCGGCCATCAGCTCTTCCGACGAGACACGCGCCGTCCCGCGCTTGCCGACGACCACCCCGGCAGCAGCGTTGGCAATGGCTGCCGCGGCCTGGCGGTCGAGCCCGGCTGCCAACGAAAGCGCAAAGGAGGCGACGACCGTGTCGCCGGCGCCGGAGACGTCGAACACTTCGCGGGCTTGAGTGGGGATGTGGCGAGCATCCTCCTTGCCGATCACGCTCATGCCCTTTTCACTGCGGGTGGCAAGCACGAACTCGAAGCCGTGCGCATCGATCAGCTGCCGAGCAGCGCGAACCACTTGCTCGTCGTCGGCGACTGGGCGGCCAACCGCCTCGCCGAGTTCCTTCCGGTTCGGCGAAACCACGGTCGCGCCGGCATAACGCGAGTAGTCGTGTCCCTTCGGGTCGACGATGACGCGCTTGCCCGCCTCCGTGCAGAGGCCGATCAGTTCGGCTGCGACCCCGTCGAGCAGCATCCCCTTGCCATAGTCAGAAAGCACGACGATGTCGGCGCGCGACAAGTGCTTGCGGAAACGTTCGATAATCGCTTGGCGATGATCACCGGAAAGGGGCCGTATCTCCTCCTCGTCGAAGCGCAGCACCTGTTGATTGAGCGCGCTGAATCGCGACTTGGAGGAGGTCATGCGGGACGGATCGGTCAGGATGCCGGAAACGTCCACGCCCTGGTTTTCGAGCGCGGCGAGAATGGTACGGCCAGCGGCGTCGTTGCCGATCGCCGCGATCGGCACGGCCGTGCCGCCAAGCGATACGATGTTGGATATGACATTGCCCGCTCCGCCCAGCGTGAGGGTCTCGTCGCGCCCGTGCAGGACGGGGATCGGCGCTTCCGGCGAGATACGTTCGATCACGCCGCGGACGAAACGGTCGAGGATGAAATCCCCGACGACGAGCACCGTCGCTTCGCGGAACCGGTCAATCGCCGTCAAGAGATCGGCGGGGCTCCGTGCTGCCGCCGTCAGTTCTTGTTGCGCGGTTTTGCCCGAGAGATCGCTCATGCGCTGCCGATATACTGCAAACTTCCCGGAGGCAACCGGCAGCCGGGGGCGAATAGTGACTGGCAATGAACGGACGTAGCGCGACCGAATGAAATCCATTCCTCTCTTCACAAGCGGCTTTGTCGACAGCGCCAAGCCGCTGGCCTATAGACAGCGCCGCACGAACGAATGGCGCAGGAGAGACCAATGATCGTGGTGACCGGTGGCGCGGGCATGATCGGCAGCAACATTGTTGCGGCGCTGAATGCGGCTGGCCGCTCCGATATCTTGGTCGTAGACGACCTGACCGACGGCACGAAATTCCGCAATCTCGCCGATTTGTCCATCGAGGACTATCTGGACAAGGACGAGTTCCTCGAGCTTATCGGGCGCGACGCCATTGGCCCCATGGACGTGATCTTCCATCAGGGTGCCTGTTCGGCGACCACGGAGTGGAACGGCAAGTTCATGATGGATGTGAACTTTGCCTACTCGAAGAAGCTCCTGCATTTTTGCCTGAACGGGCGGATCCCCTTCCTCTATGCGTCGTCCGCCGCGGTTTACGGCGGCGCTTCCGAATTCCGGGAGGAACCGGCGCTCGAGCGGCCCCTGAATGTCTATGGCTACTCCAAGAAGCTTTTTGACGACTATGTGCGTGCGAAGGTGCTGCCGACCGAGCATTCACCCGTTGTCGGGTTGCGCTATTTCAACGTCTACGGTCCGCGCGAGGCCCACAAGGGCTCGATGGCTTCCGTCGCCTTCCACCTTTTCAATCAGGTCGAGCGCGGGGAAAACCCGAAGCTCTTCGGCGCCTATGACGGCTACGGCCCGGGCGAGCAGAGCCGCGACTTCATCCATGTCGAGGATGTCGCCGAGGTCAATCTCTGGCTGTGGAACCGTGGTATCAGCGGGCTTTTCAATTGCGGCACCGGCCGAGCCGAGCCCTTCCGGGCCATTGCCGATACGGTCGTCGCCGAGCTCGGCAAGGGCGAGGTCGAGTTCACCGATTTTCCCGAACACCTCAAGGGACGCTACCAGAGCTTCACGCAGGCTGATATGACGCGATTGCGCGCGGCCGGCTACAACGGCGCCTTCCGCGACGTCAAGACCGGCACGAAAGACTATGTCGCATGGCTGAAGGCCCATCGATTCTCGTGATCGGCCCACGCTGGGTGGGCGACATGGTGATGGCGCAATCGCTGTTCATCGCGCTTCGGCAGATGCACCCGGGCGCGGTGATCGACGTCATGGCACCGGCCTGGGCAGCACCGCTCGTGGGCCGCATGCCGGAGGTGCGGACGCGCATCGATGCCCCGTTCTCGCGCAAGAAGCTGGAACTCGGCCTGCGGCGCCGAATCGGCCGGTCGTTGAAGGGTCGCTACGACCAGGCATTCGTCATGCAGGGAAGCTGGAAGTCGGCGCTCGTACCGTTCTTCGCCGGCGTACCGCGCCGCACGGGTCACCGACGGGAGATGCGTTACGGCTTGATCAACGACATCGTTCCCCTGCCCGATCTCCTGAAGCGCAAGACGGCCCAGGCATTCTTCGGCCTGGCGCGTGGCGGAACCTTTCAGCCTCCGCGTCTCGCGATCGACGAGGACAATCAGACGGCGCTTCTTGACCGGCACGGCCTATCGGGGGACCAGTTTGTCGCGCTCATGCCCGGCGCGGAATTCGGCCCGGCAAAACGCTGGCCGTCCGAAAAATACGCCGTATTCGCACGCAGGATGATGGAAGACGGCCTGCAGGTCGCCCTGTTCGGCTCGGCCAACGACAAGCCGGTGACCGGCGAGATCGCGGGTCTCGCCCCCGGTGCGATCGATCTCGCGGGGGCGACGCGCCTGGAAGACGCCATCGACCTTATCGCCGCCGCACGCCTGGCCGTGTCGAACGACAGCGGGTTGATGCATATCGCGGCAGCCGTCGGAACGCCCGTCGTCGCGGTCTACGGCTCGACCTCTCCTGAGAATACGCCTCCGCTGACCGACCGTCGGGAACTGGTGTGGCTCCATCTCGACTGCTCGCCATGCCATCAGCGCATTTGCCCGCTTGGCCATCTCGACTGCCTGAACAGGCTCGACGTGGATCGCGTCCTGGCGGCCGCCCGCCAGCTGATGCGAACAGCGGCATGAGGGTGCTCGTCGTCAAGACGTCCTCAATGGGCGACGTCATCCATACCTTTCCCGCGGTCACCGACGCACTGCGTGCGCGCGGGGATATCTCGCTGGACTGGTGTGTGGAGGAACCCTTCGCGGGGCTCGTCGCCCTGCACCCTGGCATAGGCCACATCCACAAGGTGGCGCTGCGGAACTGGCGCAAGACCGCACTGTCCGGCGAAACGCGATCGGCCATCGACAAGGTCAAGCGCCAGATGCGGGAGCGCCGCTACGACCTCGTGATAGACGCACAAGGCCTCCTCAAGAGCGTGTTCCTCGCGAGAATGGCCGGGGCGCCGATTGCAGGTTTCGACAGGCAAAGCGTGCGCGAAAGCCTTTCGGCCCTGTTCTATCGCCATCGCTTCACCGTAGCGCGCGACCTGCACGCGATCACGCGGACAAGGCTGCTCTTCGGCGCGGCCCTCGGCTACGAGCCGGATCTGGATCGCCTCGACAACGGCATCGTGGCTCCTGTCGCACAGACGCCCGCCTTTGGCGATCGCACGGTTTTCCTGCTCCACGGGACCAGTTGGGAAAGCAAGAAATGGCCGGTCGAATCCTGGATCGCGCTGGCACGAACATTGGTGGTGCGCGGGCTGACGCCGATCACCACATGGTCGAACCCGGCGGAGCGAGCCGTGGCGCGAGCAATCGCGGAAGCTGCGCCCCAATCCGTCGTCATCGACCGTTCACCGCTCGCCACGATCGCTGCCGAGATCGGCCGCGCGACATTGGTGATCGGAGCCGATACGGGCCTGACACATCTCGCCAGCGCCTTCGGCCTGCCGACGATCGCCATTTTCCTTGCTACCCAACCGGGGCTGACGGGGCCATTGGGACCGCATTCGATCGTGCTGGAAAGACAGGCACCCGGCCGAGCCATCGCACCCGCAGATGTCGTTGGTGTCGCCGATGAACTGCTCGGCCGGCCGAAATGACCAAACGCCAGCGTCTTGTTGCATGTGTCGCGCAAATCTGGGATCTGCGCGACATGCATCAGGAGGGAAACCTTCCCCGAGCCAATCGTGGTCTCGAGAAAGGTATGCTTGATCAGACGAAATTAACCTGAACGATCTCGAAGCCGCGGGCACCGCCCGGTGCGTTGACCTCGATGGCGTCGCCGACCTCCTTGCCGATCAACGCGCGCGCGATCGGCGACGAAATCGAGATCCTGCCCGACTTAACGTCCGCCTCCTGATCACCCACGATCTGGTAGGTCTTTTCCTCTTCGGTATCCTCGTCGACAAGCACGACGGTCGCGCCGAACTTGATCTTGTCGCCGGAAAGTTTGGAAACATCGATGACTTCGGCGCGCGCGATCAGATCCTCAAGCTCGGCGACCCGCCCCTCATTGAGGCTCTGGGCCTCTTTCGCGGCATGATATTCCGCGTTCTCCGAGAGGTCGCCATGCGAGCGTGCTTCCGAAATCGCTTCGATGATGCGCGGGCGTTCCTCCTGCTGACGCCAGCGAAGCTCTTCCTTCAGCGTCTGGAACCCGTTTGCGGTCATCGGGACCTTGTTCATTTCAACCTCTTTTTCTGGTCCGCCCTGCGGCATTCTCTTGGCCGCACGGCAAAAAGAAAACGGTCCGGCAGCCCTAGGCTGGCGGAGCCGTCTAACTTCGAACTTGCGTAATATAGCAACGCTTCCGGCATTTTCACGCTAAAAAATCCGGTTCGATGATTTCGTCGGCGCTCGGTAGCCCTATTTCCCTCTCCCCCGGCGTCGCCGGCCGAGAGAAACTTCGTCCATATGCTGCTTGATTCGCCCTCACCCCGTTGTGATCGAGGATACACCGCTTTTGATCTCTGTCACCGCCTCGGTTCCTTGCAAGGACCAGCCAAACGCCTATGTCCGCCGGATGTTCCAGAGCTTGCATCTCCTCATCGCGCTTGCGGTCGTCGGCCTGCCCACTGTCGCGACGGCCGCGGAAAGCCGCACGTTCAAGACCGACACGATCAATTTGCAGGCCACGACCATCGTCGACGGGCTGGAGCATCCGTGGGGCCTTGATTTCCTGCCGGATGGAAGCGCAGTCGTGACGGAGCGGCCGGGCCGCATGCGCATCGTCAGGAACGGCACCTTGTCCGATCCGATCCAGGGGGTGCCTAAAGTATGGGCGCAGGGTCAAGGTGGACTGCTGGACGTTGTCGCGGCACCCGACTTTTCCGCTTCGGGAACGATCTTCTTCAGCTTTTCCCAACCTGGCAAAGGCGGCGCCGGTACGGCGGTAGCACGGGCGCGCCTGGTCCGTGAGAACGGTAAACCAAGGCTCGAGGATGTGGATGTCGTCTTCTCGATGGCCAGGAAAACCGGCAAGGGACAGCATTTCGGCTCGCGCCTTGTCTTCCACCCGGACGGCACGCTCTTCATCACCACCGGTGATCGTGGCGAGGGCGACCGTGCCCAAGACAAGAAAGACAGTGCCGGCGCCGTGATCCGCATCGACCCTGACGGATCGGTTCCCAAGGACAATCCGAAGCCCGATGGTTGGTTGCCGGAACTATGGTCCAAGGGCCATCGCAACGTCCAGGGCGCGGCCTTCGATCCCGTCTGGAACGGTCTCGCCACCGTCGAACATGGCGCGAAAGGCGGAGACGAGGTGAACCAGCCGCAACCCGGCCGCAACTACGGCTGGCCCGTGATCTCCTACGGCGTCAACTATTCCGGCTCGAAGATCGGTGTCGGCACGGCGGCAAAGGGATACGAGCAGCCCGTCTACTATTGGGATCCCTCCATAGCCCCGTCGGGGCTTGCCTCCTACCAGGGAAGCATGTTCCCGGAATGGAAAGGTGACCTGCTCGTCGGATCCTTGAAATTCGAACTTCTCGTAAGGCTGGACCGGGACCAGGCCGGCAAGATAGTCGGTGAGGAGCGCATCCTCGAAGGTGAATTCGGCCGCATCCGCGACGTCAAAGTCGCCCCCGACGGCTCGGTGTGGCTGCTCACCGACGAGAGCAACGGCGCGATCGTCCGCCTTTCGCGAGCGGACTAGCGCACGCCTCCGAGCGTACCAACAGCAATAAAATTATTTGGAATAATTCTGCTGCAACTATTGTAAATCTCGGCACATTCTCAGAACATCGCCGCCAGGCTCTAAAAGAGCCAGCGATCAATTTGCGACTGGACTTCTGATCAATAGCCCGCCTCGACCAAGGCGGAAGGAGGCGGAAGATGTTGCTCGTGAAGTTTATCAGGAGCGGAGCGGCCGTAGCGCTCGCTTTCGCCATGTCGGCGGCGCTGGCATCGCCACCGGCAGCAGCCCAGGAACAGGCGGCGGTCGCAACCGACGCCGCCGCGCAGGCCCCCGAACCGTTGAGCGCCGATGAGCTCGAGGTCCTGGTCGCACGGATCGCCCTCTACCCGGACGAACTCGTCGCCTTGATCTCGGCCGCTGCGCTCTATCCGCTTCAGATCGTCGAAGCCGCGCGTTACCTCGACAAATACGCCAAGGACAAGAGCCTCAAACCGAAGGACAGCTGGGACGGGAGCGTCATTTCGCTTCTCAACTATCCCGAGATCGTCAAGATGATGAGCGACGACTTGGAATGGACGCAGTCGTTCGGGGACGCCATCGCCTACCAGCAGAAGGACGTCTTGGTCGCCATTCAGCAATTGCGCGACGAGGCCGTGGCCAAGGGGATCATCAAGAGCGACGATAAGATCAAGGTCGTTACCCAGAACGACAACGTGATCATTCAGCCGGCAAGCACCGAGAAGATCTACGTGCCCCGCTACGAGCCTCAAATGCTCTATGATCCGGGCTACGCTCCGGCGCCGATAGGATACTACACCGACCCCTATCCTTATTACTGGAACCCGGGTGCGACCTTCTTCGCGGCAGCGGCAACCGGAGCACTCTGGGCAGCCGCGGTCAATTGGGACGATTGGGGCGTGTGGGGCGGACGCTGGAACGGCAGCGATGTGGACGTCGACTGCAACCGTTGTTTCAACAACAACAATTTCAACGGGAAGCTCAATCTCAATGACGTCGACTGGAGAAATGTCGATCGCTCCAAGATCAATCTGGACAGGAACCAGCTTGCGAAAATCGACCGCACGAATATCGGCAATCGGGTAAGAGCGGACAACAACAATGCGATCCGCAACCGGGCGACCGAAATTCGGAACAACCGGGCTGCCGATCTTCCCAACCGCGCCGCCAAGGTCAACGATGTCCGAAAAAGCACGCTGGAAGGACTGAAGCAGAACCCCGGTGCGGCGGCCAAGGCTCGAGCAAATCTTCAGCAGCCGGGTGCTCGGCAGAACATCGCGAAACAGGGTCAGGCGAGGCAGAACGTGGCGAAAGCCGCCGGCAAGAGGCCTGCCAATGTCAATCGCCCGGCAGGAAAGCCCAAGGCCGCTGCACGGATCGACAACCGCCCGAGAAAGCCCTCGGCGCTGGGAAACGTGGATCGCGGCAGGGTGGCGAGGGTGCAATCGTCAAGAGGGCAACACTCGCTCGGTGGCGGCTCTCGTGGTGGCAGGCCCGCAATGCATCGCGGCGGTGGCGGGGGAAGAGCCATGCATCGCGGCGGCGGCGGCCGCAGGCGCTAAGATAGGAGCAGGACAGTGCGTTCGGACGATCATTTCAATTTTCTGCGCTCAGCCTGCGTGATCGCCATCCTGGCGGGCTTCGTCTCCGTGCCGACTGGCCAGGCCCAGGAAACGATTCGGGACCAAAGTCAGGGCGGCGGATCACAGCAGGAGCCGAGCATCTTTGATGTCGAGGCGGAGGCCGGATCGCCCGCTTTCGATACACCCGCCGCGGCGATCGATGCTTTCAAATCGGCTCTTGCCGGCGATGACTTCAGCGGCCTGGCCAAGCTCCTTGGCCTCGATGGGACCAAGCTCGCGAAAGACACCAATGCGAAGGATACGTTCGAACAGATGCGGGAGGCTGCGGCACAACAGCTCGCCGTACAGGAAATGGACGATCGCCAGCTTTTGCAGCTTGGACAGAAGCTCTGGCCAATGCCCTTTCCCTTGGTAAAGGGCGAGGACGGTAAATGGGCCTTCGACACGGAAGCCGGATTGGAGGAAATCATCAACCGACGGGTGGGCGAAAACGAACTGGAGGCGATCGCCACCCTTCGCGCCTATGTCGACGCACAAAGGGAATACGCGTCCGAGGATCATGACGGCGATGGCGTGCTCGAATACGCCCAGAAGCTCATCAGCAGCGAGGGCGCGACGGACGGACTCTACTGGCCGCCAGAACAAGGCGACGGTGAGAGCCCGGCGGGCGCATTCGCTGACAGGGCGGAGATGCAAGACGCCAGGCAGGATGAAGGCTATTTCGGATATCGCTTCCGCATCTTGAACGGCCAGGGTGATCGCATCGCCGGCGGTGCATACGACTATGTCATCAATGACAACATGATCGCCGGCTTTGGCCTGCTTGCCTGGCCGGTCAAATATGGCGAGACCGGTGTCAAGACGTTCGCCGTCAATCAGCAAGGGATCGTCTACGAAATCGACCTTGGCGAGAGCACAGACGCGATCGTCGGCTATATCGATCGTTTCAACCCGGATGACAGCTGGGAGGTCGTCCCGGCCGATTAGTGGTTCGCCGCATGCTCGCTTTACGCGGCACGAGTAAGACGTTTGGCCAGTCCGACCTGATTGGCGCTGCCGGCCGGGAAGAGAATGGGCGGCTGCGCTGCGGCCGCCCATTCTGGCCTCGCCTCTCACCCACTCCCTTGGCCCGTGAGAGCGCGAAGTCCCGCATCATCCTCGTCTCTGGAATGCTGCGATCTGTTCGGACAGCTCAGCATATTCCGCGCAGCCCCTGCCACAGCGTTTCTCGATCTCTCCGAGCTGTTCGCGCGCGGAAGTGACATCGCCGAGTTGGAGGTGGGCCTCGCCTAGATACTCGCGCGCAAGCGTGTAGTCGGGATCGACGCGCAACGCCTCCGCATAGTAGCCGAGGCCCACCTGCACGCGCCCCTGCTTGCGATGGGAATAGCCGAGATAGTTAAGGATGCGGGGATCGGACTTGTCGGCGGCAAGGCTGAGCACGACGATGGCCTCGCCATAGCGACCAGCATTGGCGAGCTCGCGCCCGGCCTCGTAGAGGCTGTCGTCGTCGATCTCGCCTCTTTTAGGCGTTACGCATTTCTGCCGCTTGGCATCCCAGACCTGCCCCCTCTGGCATTGGGTGGTCGTCTGGCCGCCGCCCCCGCCGCCGCCTGCCGAAAAGGCCGGTGTCGCCACCAGCGGGGCGGCGAAAAGCATCGAAGCCAAGGCGAGGGTTAGTCTCTGCATGGCAGCCTCCTTGCTGGTCCTCGCGTGACCAACGCTTCGGCCAGGCGTCTATTCCCGCCTTTGCGTGATTTTCATCCGCATGGCCGCGCCCGACGCCCCACGCCAGAATACATCGAAGCACCCGGATCTGGCATCATCCTTTCTGCTCGAAGGCAGCGATCCGGTCCGAAAGCTGCGTGTATTCGGAGCAGGTCTTCCCGCACCGCTTCTCGATTTCGCCGAGTTGCTCTCGCGCCGCTTTCACATTCCCGAGCTGAAGGTGGGCCTCGCCCAGATACTCGCGCGCAAGCGTATAGTCGGGATCGACCCTCAAAGCCTCCGCATAGTAGCCGAGGCCGACTTGGATGCGCCCCTGCTTGCGATGCGAATAGCCGAGATAGTTCAGGATTCGAGGATCCGACTTGTCGGCCGCGAGGCTGAGCACGGTGATCGCCTCGCCGTAACGCCCGGAATCGGCCAGTTCCCGCCCCGCCTCGTAGAGAATCTCGTCGTTGAGTTCACCCCGCTTCGGGGGCACGCATTTCCTTCCGTTCCAGATGGTGCCCTTCTTGCAGCGGGTGATCGTCGGAGCCTCGCCCCCGGCGCCGCCGCTACCACCACCGCTTCCTCCTCCACTGCCGCCACCACCACCGCCCGCCGTCATCGCCGGCGCCGCGAGCATCGGGGCTGCGAGGAGAATGGAAGCCAGACCAAGCGTCAGTCGTATGCTCATGACAAAGCCTCCCGATGGGGTCGCCGCCGCATGCGCGCGAAAATGGACGCCGATCTGGGCCAGGACGAAACCGCGTTCCAATGTCGGAACGTCCTCCCCGAACGCACACGCAGCGCTCTAGGGAGACAAACGCATCCTCGCACCACTCTATTCCGTCAAAGTTCTCTTGGGTCGCATCGATTCCGATGCGGACCACCTCAGCGATGCTTTAGGCGCGGAAGATCAGGGCCGCTCCGCCGGCAATGAGAGCAAAGCCGAGAACATGATTCCAGGTGATCGCCTCCTTCAGGTAGAACACCGAAAAGACGACAAAGACGCTGAGCGTAATGACCTCCTGAATGGTCTTGAGCTGAGCGGCAGAATAGACCTCGTGGCCGATACGATTGGCCGGCACGGCGAGCCAATACTCGATGAAAGCTATGCCCCAGCTCAAGAGGACGGCCGTATAGAGCGGCCACATCTTGAACTTCAGATGACCGTACCAGGCGAAGGTCATGAAGACATTCGAGGCAACGAGCATGAGGATCGGAAGGACTTTCGGCGAAAGGAGCGTTGTCATGGGACCGTTTCGGTGTGAGCAAGCAGCGCATTTCAGCGCGCCGGTCCTTGCTGTCAATCCGTGCCGCGCCATCCTTCTGACGTAGCGCTTCGAAATGCGTTATCATCAGACCGCTCGGAGATGGAGGTGGCAGTGCAGCGGCCCGGCGAGAAGGAATGGGAACTCACCATCGATCCAGACACCGTACGCCTGTTCATCCTCAAGGCCAAGGCGGTGGGCGCCGCGTTGAACGACGATTATGCGGACGGCAGCGAACACGAGGTCGAACTCGACGGGGACACCCACGACAGTCATAGCCACGATGGCCTTGCCGAGGAGAAGGAAGAGAATCTTACCGAAGAGGAACTCCGCGAACTGATCGACGATCTGAACGTCGATGAGGCAGCGGACTTGGTCGCCCTCGTATGGATCGGCCGCGGCGATTACGATGCCGCCGAGTGGACCGAAGCCGTCAACGAGGCCCGGCAACGCCGCGGCACGCGCACATCATCCTACCTCCTCGGCCTGCCCCTGCTCGCCGACTATCTGGAGGAAGGGCTGGAAGCGATCGGCGCGTGACGGACGCGTCACTCAAAGTGATTCAGCCGCGCCACTCGGGACAACGTCCTGATTTCGTGGTATTTAATGCTGTTTAAGGGCCACGCTTGGTCGGTAACGGGAGGCGATACGGCTTCAAATCCGTGACGCCCGTGCCATGTTGCCGCTATGACATTGTTGGCAATCCGGCTGTCGACCGGCCTCTCTTGCATGATCCTCGCATCGGCCCCCGGGAGCGCCGCTGCGCTTGACCTTCCCGGTCGGGCGCCCAGGCCGGCTCCTTCGCCGCTTGCTCCGACGGAATTACTGCCCCTCCCCTCGCCACCTCCGCAAGCCGACATTTCGAGGGTCACCGGCGATCGGCCGCCCTTGCCTTCGCCCCGGCCGCCGTCAGGCTCCGAACCGGAGGAGCAGGCCTCGCCCGCCTATCCGCCGGCGCGCCACGACGAGACGGACGAGGCACGCCGAGCCGCACCGCCGGTCCCGACAGATGAGCTTGCGTGCCGTGCGCGACTGCGCACGCTTGGCGTCGATTTCTCCGACCGTGCCCCGATCGACGAAGCGCCCGGCTGTGTCGTCGGCCACCCTCTTGCCGTCGCGTCCCTTGGCCAAGGCATCGATATCGCGCCGCAAGCCGTACTCAATTGCGCCACGGCCGAGGCAACCGCCCGCTTCCTGGCAGAGATCGTCGTCCCCGCCTCCAAGTCTGTATTCGGCGAAGACCTTGTCGCCATAAGTCACGGCTCCGCCTTTGTCTGCCGTCCTCGCAATGGCACGACGAAACTCTCTGAGCACGCCTTCGCCAACGCCATCGACATCGGCGGCTTCAAGCTGGCCAGCGGTCGGATCATCAGCGTCGCGGCGGCGACCGATCCCAAGGAAGCCGACTTTCTTTCCAGGGTGAGGATGGCGGCATGCGGCCCCTTCAAAACGGTCCTGGGGCCCGGCACGGATCCCGACCATGCGCAACATTTCCATTTCGACCTCGCCAAGCGTCGTAATGGCGGGACCTACTGCCGCTGAACGGGAGCCTGGACGGCCTGGATCCGGTCACAGGCGTAAAACCCGCGCTGAGCTTTCCTTTACCCTTCGCCCGTATCGTGACGGCGAACGCGGGTCGGCGATGACAGCATCGGCCCGGGAAACCTGGATCGATTTCTGCTGCGCTGGCCTTGCCTCGGAACGCCGAATGTACGGATTCACAAAGACAAAGCGTCGTTTCCGCACCCGAATAGTCGCGCGGCCCTCGATCGCGAACCGTGCCGCCGACGTCGCATCTCATCGCCCTGGGCTGCGGCGAAAGCCGATCATTCTGAGCTTCGCTATCGGCGTCATCGCGATGACGGCGTGCAGCACCGATAACGTGCTCTCGCTGCGACCGGAGGTCGATGTCGGGGTAACGACCGCCGGTTTGCCGAGCGGTGTCGCCGCCATCGCTCCCGCCGCGCCGGTCCCCACCTACCAGAGCCCAGCCCCTCCTCCGGCCCAGTCCGCGCCGCCGCTCGCGGAACCGGTTCCCGTGGAGCCAGCCATTATCGAGGCCGTGCCCGCTCCGGCCGAGGCGGCCCCAGCCGGCCCGCAACTGGTCGCTTATCCGCGTGTGGGTGACCCGACCCTGGCGCCTCGGATGATGCCCGCAGAGCCCAATGTGATGCCGGCGGATGAAGTATCCTGCCGGGCGGAGCTGAAGCGGCTGGGAGTGCGCTATGAGGAACTGCCGCCGATCGATGGCGGCGGCCTGTGCGTGATCGACCATCCAGTCAAGGTGTCGGCCATCGGAAGCGTCCAGATAAAACCGGCGGCCACGCTTCGCTGCGAGATGGCGGCAACGATCGCGCTCTGGACACGCCGCGAATTGATCCCCAGCGCACGCGCACGCTACTTCTCAGGCGTCAAAACCATCCACCAAGGGTCGAGCTATTCCTGCCGCCCGATTCGCGGCACCAGGACTGCGTCCGAACATTCCAAGGGCAATGCCCTCGACATCATGCGTATCGAACTCAACAACGGCCGCGACATCGACGTGCGCAAGCCTGGTTGGTTCGCATTCCGCCAGCGCGGCTTCCTCAATTCGGTGCGCGCCGACGGCTGCGACTATTTCACCACGGTGCTCGGGCCAGGCTATGACCACGATCACCGAAACCATTTCCACTTCGACATCAAGGAGCGTCGCAACGGCCATCGGGCCTGCCGGTAGGCCGTGACGAAAACCCTACCGGTTACGCGTTTTTTGCTCTTCATCAAATGGCGGGCGCGATGCTATTGGGATCTCTATGATTTACATAGAAATCGCGACGGTCGTTGTACTCGTCGTCCTGAACGGCCTTCTCGCAATGTCCGAGCTGGCCATCGTCTCTTCCCGACCGGCCCGGCTGAAAGCCATGATCGAACGCGGGGTCAAGGGGGCGGGTCCCGCCCTGGCGCTTGGCGAGAATCCTGGCCGTTTCCTCTCGACAGTGCAGATTGGCATCACGCTCGTCGGTGTCCTGTCGGGCGCGTTTTCCGGCGCGACGCTGGGTGAACGGCTGGCCCGGCTGCTGTCGGAAAACGGCATGAGCGCGGGAGCAGCGAATGCTGTGGGCGTCGGCGTCGTCGTGGCCGTCATCACCTATGTGTCGCTCATCATCGGCGAGTTGGTACCAAAGCAGCTTGCGCTGAGAAACCCGGAAGGGATCTCCGTGCGCGTGGCGCCCGCCATGACGCTGCTGGCCAAGGTGGCCGCCCCGGTGGTGTGGCTGCTCGACATTTCCGGCCGCGCCGTCCTTTGGATCATGGGCCAGAGCGAGGAAAGCGGCGAAAAGGTCACCGACGAGGAGATCAAGATGCTTGTGGCCGAGGCCGAGCATCACGGCACGATCGAGTCCGATGAGCGGCGGATGATTGCCGGCGTCATGCGCCTCGGCGACCGCGCCGTGCGTGGCGTGATGACGCCCCGTACCGAAGTGGACTGGATCAACCTGCAGGCGGACGAGGCGACAACCCGCAAGCTTCTCATGGAGACGCCGCACTCCCGCCTGCCTGCCGGCGAAGGCAGCGTCGACGCCATGGTCGGCGTCGTGCAGTCGCGCGAAGTGCTCGCCGCCCTCCTCGCTGGCCAACCTTTCGATCCGCGACGCCATCTGCGACCCGCTCCCATCGTGCACGATCAGGCCGACGCCCTCGACGTGCTGGCGACCCTGAAGGATTCGGACGTGCCGATGGCGCTGGTTCATGACGAGTATGGTCATTTCGAAGGCATCGTCTCGCCGGCCGACATATTGGAAGCCATCACGGGCGTATTTCGCTCCGATCTCGACGAGGACGATCAGCTCGTCGTGCAGCGAGAGGACGGCTCATGGCTGCTCGCCGGCTACATGCAGGCGGACGAAATGGCCGATCAGCTCGGAATCGAGCTCCCGGAGAACCGGGATTACGAGACCGTTGCCGGCTACATCCTCTCCCATTTGCACCACCTTCCCGTCACGGGCGAGTCCGTCGAGGCTCAGGGTTGGCGCTTCGAGGTCGTCGATCTCGACGGTCGCCGCATCGACAAGGTGATAGCCTCGAAACTGCCGGCCGCCCAATAGCGCGCGGCGCGTCCTTTCGAGCGGGGCGCTCCGGAGGTGCGCTCGCAAGCGGCTCGAAACGCGAAGGGCAGCGCATCGCGCTGCCCTTGCCGACAATCACTCCGCGGGTGGGAGGCCCCGCAGCGAGTTATTGAACCGTTCAGGCCGCCTTGGCGTCCGCGGCAGCGGCATCCTCGTTCCGGGCCTTCTTGAGCGCCTTGGCAAACCAGGAAAGCTGATCGAGCATCTCGGTCCCGGCAGCGTTCAGATGGTCGAACTCAGCGATGTTCTGGCCACCTTTGATCGCCGAATAGTCTGCCCAGACGATGTGCACGGCGGTCCTGACCGGCGCCATCTGGAGCTCGATAGCGTTGAGACGGAGCTGCTCGACCGCGCGGGCGCCACCCACGCCACCGTAACCGACGAAGCCTGCCGGCTTCTTGTTCCACTCGGTGTAGGCGTAGTCGAGCGCATTCTTGAGGACAGCCGTCGGGCCATGCGTATATTCCGCGGCCACGAAGATGAAACCGTCGAATTCGTCGACCTTCTTCTGCCACTTCTGAGCGACCGCGTTCTGGGACGGGGCCCACAGGGACGACGCGACCTCGTCGAAGAAGGGCAGCGGATAGTCGCGCAGGTCCACGACCTCCACATCGAGATCACCGCGCTTGGCCGCGAGATCGGCGATCCACTTGCCGGGCACATCGGCGAATCGAGCTTCGCGCGTCGAGCCGAGCACCACCGCGATCCTAGGCTTGGACATTTTCTTCTCCTTTCAGAATCTGGTATCCTTTGGAAACCGGCTCTATCTAGGTGACTATTGCCGCAGTGCACAAGGAGGCACTTTTTTGAAACCAAGGCACCCGCATCACAGTGAAGACTGCCGCGCCGTCAGCGAAATCCTTCAGCGCGTGGGCGACAAATGGACGGTCCTTGTCGTCGGCAAGCTCGGAGACGGTCCGATGCGTTTCAGCGAGTTGCGCCACGCCGTCGGCGGCATCTCGCAGAAGATGCTCACCGCGACCTTGCGCGGCCTGGAACGTGATGGATTCATTACAAGAACTGTCTTTCCGACCATTCCGCCGCGTGTCGACTACGAACTCACCGATCTCGGTCGCGAGTTGCTCGTACCGGTCAACGCGCTCGGGGAATGGGCGCGCCTGAACACGGCCCGGGTCAGGGAAGCGCGTATGCGTTTCGATCTCGCACGAGCCGCGTAGTCACTTCCGAAACGGTCTGTTCACGTCTCGGGAACGGGCGTCGGCTTGCCGCTTGCGTCGAGCCGCACCATGACGAAGTCGGCGTCGGTGACCTTCTCCATCAGGTCCGAAAGGTAACGCTGCGCCCAGGCCTCGACCTTGAGCACCATCGAGGTCCGCCCGATCCGCTCGATATGGGTGTAGATGCAGAGCGTGTCACCGATCTTCATCGGCTTGGCGAACGACATCTCCTTCACGGCAGCTGTGACCACCCTGCCCTTCGCCCGCTCGGCGGCTCGGATGCCGCATGCCAGATCCATCTGGGCCATGACCCAGCCACCGAATATGTCGCCCGCGGCATTGGCATCGGCCGGCATGGCGAGCGTCCGCAATGTCAATTCGCCAACCGGCTTTTCCGTCTCCGCAACTGCCATAATGCCCTCGCTCTGTTTGCCCGGTTCGTAAGGCGGACCTGCCGGCCCGTCAACGCGCCTTCGCCGAACCGGCCATGAGAGAGCTCGGCCGGTCGCTTTTTTCACAAGCCATGCCGTAAGGCCGACCTGTGCGTTGAAAGCGCCGGACTAGGCTTGGCCGCTTCATTGTTTCGGCCGGGCGTTGAACGACATTGTCCACGAAGATCTTCGACTTCATCGTCGTCGGTTCCGGCTCCGCCGGCTCGGTGGTCGCCGAGCGTCTTTCGGCGGGCGGCCGCTTCTCGGTGCTGATTTTGGAGGCGGGCGGCTCGGATCGCCGCTTCTTCGTGCAGATGCCGCTCGGCTACGGCAAGACCTTCTTCGATCCGGCTGTGAACTGGAACTACAAGACCGAGCCCGATCCAGGCCTTGCCGGCAATGCCGACCACTGGCCGCGCGGCAAGCTGCTCGGCGGCTCGAGCTCCATCAACGCCATGGTCTGGATCAGGGGGCAGCGCGAGGATTTCGACTGCTGGCGCGACGCAGGCAATCCCGGCTGGGGGTTCGACGATATGCTACCGGCCTTCAAGGCGATCGAGGACAACGAGGCCGGCGCCGACGTCTGGCGTGGCCGCGGCGGTCCCGTCCATGTCACCGACAACAGGCCCAACGTACATCCGCTCTGCCAGCGCTTCCTCGCGGCCGGCAAGGAGCTCGGGCTGCCCTTGAACTCCGATTTCAACGGGGCGGAGCAGGACGGCGTCGGTATCTATCAGATCACCACGAAAGCCGGCCGGCGCATGTCCGCCGCCCGCGCCTTCCTGCGCCCCGCAATGAGGCGGCCGAACGTTCGCATCGAGACCAGGGCTCTGGCCACCCGCATCCGCTTCGAAGGGAGCCGCGCGGTCGGCATCGACTATTGCAAGGATGGGCGCTTCTTTACGGCCGTCGCGGGCCGCGAGGTCGTGGTTTGCGCCGGCTCCGTCAACACGCCGCAATTGCTGCAGCTCTCCGGCATCGGGCCCGCTGCCCTGTTAAGGGAGCTTGGGATTCCGGTCGTTCACGCAAACGACCACGTCGGCGCCAATCTCCAGGATCACCTGGGCATCAACTACACTTACAAGGCCACGGTGCCGACGCTGAACCAGATCCTGCGCCCATGGTGGGGCAAGATGCTGGTGGGCGCGCAATATCTTCTGCTGCGAAAAGGCCCCCTGTCCATGAGCATGAACCAGGGTGGCGGCTTCTTTCGCACCGATCCCGGGCGACAGCGGGCCAATATGCAGCTCTATTTCCAGGCATTCTCGACAGTCATTCCGAGGGTCGGCGAGCGACCGATCCTGACACCCGACCCCTGGCCGGGCTTCTCGATCGGCCTGTCCAACTGCCGTCCGACCAGCCGTGGCTCGATCACGATCCGCTCCAGCGATCCCTTCGCCTATCCGAAGATCGTCGCCAACGCCTTCTCGACCGACGAGGATGTCGCCGAGATGCTGGATGCCGTGAAGTTCCTGCGCAGGATGGCCGCGACCAGGGCGCTGTCGGAGGTCATCGCCGAAGAGGTGCTGCCCGGCGCAGCCTGCCGCACGGACGAAGAGCTGATCCTCGATTTCCGCAGGCGTTGCGGCACCGTCTACCATCCCGTCTCGACCTGCCGCATGGGCCCGGATCCGAAGGCTGCGGTCGTGGACCCTCGACTGCGGGTGCATGGCGTGTCCGGCCTGCGCATCGTCGACGCGTCGATCTTTCCCGGCAACATCACCGGCAACACCAATGCCGCGACGATGGCGACCGGCTGGAAGGGCGCGGATCTCATCCTCGCGGACCATCGATAAGGGAGAGGCCCTCATGAAGATCGCGGACGTCAAGACCTTCGTCGTCGGCAACCCGCCGCCCGGAATCGGCGGCCGCTACTTCATCTTCGTCAAGCTCGTCACCGATGGCGGCGTGGTGGGTTACGGGGAGGCCTACAACGCCACCTTCGGACCCCATCTGACGGCGAAGATGATCGAGGACTGCGCAGAACGCTATCTGGTCGGCCTGGACCCGCACGATATCGAGACCTTCTTCCGGCGGGCCTATTCCTCGGGCTTCACGCAAAGGCCCGACGTTTCGATGATGGGCTGCGTCTCGGCGCTGGAGATGGCCTGTTGGGACATCATCGGCAAGGAGGCGGGCAAGCCGGTCTACAAGCTGCTCGGCGGCCGGGTGCACGAGGCGCTGCGGACCTATACCTATCTTTATCCCCACACGGGCAGCGCCTTCCCCAGCGAGGTCGAGGATCCCGAGCGGAACGTCTACAACGACCCGGAGCTCGCGGCCGAGTGTGCGGCACACTATGTCGCCCAGGGTTTCAACGCGGTGAAGCTCGACCCGGCCGGGCCCTACACCGCTTTCGACGGCCACCAGCCGCGGCTCGTCGACATCGATCTATCCGTTCGCATGGTGAAGGCGATCCGGGAAGCTGTGGGAAACAAGGCCGACATATTGTTCGGCACGCATGGCCAGTTCACGGCGTCGGGCGCCTTGCGGATGGCGCGAGCCGTGGAGCCGTACGATCCTCTCTGGTTCGAGGAACCTGTCCCACCGGACGTGCCAGAGGTGATGGCGCAGGTGGCGCGCGGCACCTCGATTCCCATCGCGACGGGGGAGCGGCTGACGACGAAATGGGAGTTCGCTCGTGTCATCGCAACCGGCGCAGCGTCAATCCTGCAGCCCGATCTTGGACGATCCGGAGGCATCCTCGAAACCAAGAAGATCGCGGCCATGGCGGAGGCGCACCACATCCAAGTGGCCCCCCATTGCTATTGCGGGCCGATCGTCGGATCGGCCAACATTCAGCTCGCCGTCACGCTTCCCAACTTCCTGATCCTGGAATCGCTGAAGCAATGGGACGGCTTCCACGAGAAACTCTTAAAGAAGAAGATCACCTGGGAGAATGGCAACGTCATTCCCTCGAAGGAGCCCGGACTTGGCGTCGAACTCGACGAGGCCGTCTGCGAGGCTCATCCCTGGGATGGGAAGTCGCTGCATCTGGAGATGACCCAGAATCCGCTCTTCCCCTGAGATTTCCATGCCGAAACAGCGGGTTGCGCAGACATCCGGAATCAACTTGGGAGCCGCTCGAATCGCTACTGGTCAACGCAGCTCCCGCGGAGGAAAAACCTGGTAGCGGGTCGTCTTGCGCCAAAACTGGCGCATCAAGTCGACGCACTTCACAAATTGTCCATCATTCCGCATCTACAATGCAGCATTCCCCTGCTTCGAAAGTTCCTTTCTTGCATCCCTCGGTCGAACTCATCGGGTCTCTCGCCGCCCTTATCACCACGCTCGCCTGGCTTCCTCAGATCCTGAAGATAGTGCGCGAGCGCAGAACCGAGGACATTTCACTCTTCACGAATGCCGCGCTGGCGACGGGCATTTTCCTATGGATGCTCTATGGGCTGTTCATCGGCTCCTGGCCGATCATCATGGCCAACGCCGTGACGTTCCTGTTCATCGCGACCATCATCGGCCTGAAGCTGCGTTACGGCTGACCTGAAAATATCTCTGCGCGTGCAGGAACTTAGCTCCCTTCGTTGAATCAGAAGCCAGGTCTGCCACTCACCTCATGGCTTCCCCAGCAAAGCCGCCCGTCTTTGCGGCTCCCACGCTGACATAGCGCACGGTTCCCGAGGAGGGATTGGGGCGATGGCCGCCACCTGCATCAGAAGTACGACCGTGTGTGTCGAACCGCCGGGCGGCTGGCGAATGTGTATGCCGCCTTCCCGGCATGGCCGTCCCTACGTCCTCGAGAACAGAAGGAACGTCTGCAACATGCATGCGTTGCCAGGCGAGCCCATTCAGGCTTGATTTCTGGGACGACCGTCATGGCCAAGGTTGAGAGGATAGACATTCCGCACTCGGACGCCATCGCCGCGGTTTTCTACTTACCGGAGAGACGCGGATTGGAAGTGATGTTCCAGAGCGCTTCCGTTTATCTTTACCGCGGCGTCCCGCCCGACGTGGCCTATGGGTTTTCGCATACGGATTCGGCGGGAAGGTATTTCCACGAGCACATCCTGAACTGTTATCCGTTCAGAAGGCTGAAATGATCAACCGCGTCGTCATTGCCCATCAGTGCCCCGGCCGGCCCGATTTGCGTGACCGCCGCTTGCGTTGCCGCTCATCCGCGGGATCCTCATAGGAACCCATGCCGACACGCTCGCGACGCACGGGCCGCGCGTCGTCGGAGCCGTGGATGTCGGGCTTGGCCGGGGTCGCCCCCTGAACCGGCTTCTCGGTCCGGCGGACAGTCATCTCGTCGAGCGTGTTCTTGCGAAACAGCGACCGGTCGCCACCCTCGCCCGGCATGCCGTAGTCGGCGCCATGCGCCTCCTCATGACTCTGCTTCCTGAACAGCGAACGGGGAACTGCACCTTCAGGGACCACACCGTCGGCCCCCATCCCATCGAGGTGAGGCTTACGGAACAGGCCCTTGCCGACGGGCTTGGCCATGTCGGTTCCTGGCCCCATGTCGTCAAGCGACGGCTTCTGGAACAGCGACCGGCCGCCGGCACTTTCTCCGGCGACACGATGGCGGGCCACGCCCTTGTTGTGTTTGCCTTTCTCGCGGCCGGAGACCGGGCTCTCCCGTTCGGCCTCGCGCGCCAAGGGATCATCCGAGACGGACAGCTCCATCTCGCGCAGACGCTTGATTTCGTCGCGCATCCGTGCGGCCTTCTCGAAATCGAGATTGGCCGCCGCGTCGCGCATCGCCTTCTCCAGATATTCCATGTGGGCCTTGAGATTGTTGCCCATCATCGCCCCTTCGCTCTCGGCGAAGCCGGAGATATCCGCGCGGACGTGATCCTTCTCGTATACGGAATCGAGGATGTCGGCGATCCGCGACTTCACGCTTTCCGGCGTGATGCCGTTTTCGGCGTTCCATGCCATTTGCTTCTCACGGCGGCGCTGGGTCTCGGCCATCGCCCGTTCCATCGAACCCGTGATCTGGTCGGCATAGAGGATGACGCGACCGTCGACGTTGCGCGCGGCGCGCCCGATCGTCTGGATCAACGAGGTCTCGGAGCGGAGGAACCCTTCCTTGTCCGCGTCCAGGATGGCGACGAAGCCGCATTCGGGAATGTCGAGGCCCTCGCGCAGCAGGTTGATGCCGACAAGCACGTCGAAAGCGCCGAGCCTCAGGTCCCGGATGATCTCGATGCGCTCCAGCGTCTCGATGTCGGAATGCATGTAGCGCACCCGGATGCCCTGTTCGTGCAGATATTCGGTCAGGTCCTCGGCCATCCGCTTGGTCAGCACCGTGACCAGCGACCGGTAGCCGGCCTTGGCGGTGGCGCGGATCTCGCCGAGCACATCGTCGACCTGCGTCTTGGCAGGACGGACCTCGACGGGCGGGTCGATCAGGCCGGTCGGCCGGATGACCTGCTCGGCGAAGACGCCGCCGGCCTCTTCCATCTCCCAGGCCCCTGGCGTCGCGGACACGGCGACCGTGAGCGGGCGCATCGCGTCCCATTCCTCGAACCGCAGCGGCCTGTTGTCCATGCAGGACGGGAGACGGAAGCCATATTCGGCGAGCGTCGCCTTGCGCCGGAAGTCGCCCCGATACATGCCGCCGATCTGCGGCACTGTCACATGGCTCTCATCGATGAAGATCAGCGCATTATCCGGGATATATTCGAACAGCGTCGGCGGTGGCTCACCCGGCTGGCGCCCGGTCAGATAACGCGAGTAGTTTTCGATGCCCGCGCAGGACCCTGTCGCCTCCAGCATTTCGAGGTCGAATCGCGTGCGCTGCTCGAGCCGCTGCGCCTCGAGCAAGCGGCCGGCGCGGTTGAGCTCGTCGAGCCGGAACCTCAACTCTTCCTGGATAGACTTGATCGCCTGGTTGAGCGTCGGCCGCGGTGTCACATAGTGCGAATTCGCATAGATCTTGACGCTTTTCAGCGCTCCGGTCTTCTGGCCGGTCAGTGGATCGAACTCGGTGATGGCCTCGATCTCGTCGCCGAACATGGAGATGCGCCAGGCGCGATCCTCCAAGTGGGCGGGGAATATCTCGATCGTATCGCCGCGCACCCGGAACGAGCCGCGTACGAAGTTTATGTCCTGCCGCTTGTATTGCTGGGCAACGAGGTCGGCGAGCAGCTGCCGCTGATCGAGCCGGTCGCCGACCTCCATCTGAAATGTCATCGCCGTATAGGTCTCGACCGAGCCGATACCGTAGATGCAGGACACCGAAGCGACGATGATCACGTCGTCCCGCTCGAGCAACGAACGCGTCGCCGAATGGCGCATCCGGTCGATCTGCTCGTTGATCGAGGATTCCTTCTCGATATAGGTGTCCGTGCGCGGGACATAGGCTTCCGGCTGGTAGTAGTCGTAGTAAGAAACGAAATATTCGACGGCGTTATCGGGAAAGAACTGCTTGAACTCGCCATAGAGCTGGGCGGCAAGCGTCTTGTTCGGGGCGAGGATAAGCGCCGGGCGCTGCGTCTCCTCGATCACCTTCGCCATGGTGAAGGTCTTGCCGGAACCGGTGACGCCGAGCAGCACCTGCGTGCGATCGGCACGCTGCACGCCTTCGGTCAGGTCGGCGATCGCGGTCGGCTGGTCGCCGGCGGGCGCGAAGTCGGACTTCATCTGGATACGGATACCGCCTTCCGATTTCTCGGGGCGCTCCGGCCGGTGCGGCGTCCAGATCTTGCCGTTCTTGTGCAGCGGGTTGCCGCTTTCGATCAGCTTGGAAAGCGCAGCGACTGTGGCGGTGACACCGGAGGTGGGGAGAGACTCCGCGTCTTCGAGCGAAATATCGAGGCCGGCGACGGGGTTGAGGCCCGCAGCGGCGCGCTCTTTGGCGCTGGCAGCTCCGCCCATGGAGGTTCCCCGCGCCGTCTTGGTCGGCGCGGCCGAGCGTTCGGGAATTTTCTTCTTAGGCTTGCCGGACTGCCCCTCCCGTCCGCCGCGGGGTTCCTCATCCGCCTCGCGCGCGATCTGCTGCGCCCATTCCGAGAGGGAGCCGGACAAGGGAGCGCCGGACAATTCACGCTGCGGCGCTTCCGCAAACCCTCTGGGCTCGAGCGGCTCGGACGCATCCAGGAAATCGGTCAATGGGCTGCGGCGCTTCCGGCTGCCGAAACGATCGTCCTTCGCCTGAGGCGACTTTCTGTCAGGGGTTTTGGCCATGACCCGAATATGGGAGGAGTCCGGCCAAATGGAAAGGCCGAACATCCCACACCGATCACATGTTGCTCCAATCCTGACGCCAAGCTGTCAGGATTGAGCGGGCGCGGCCTCGCCCCCGGCGCGCCGCAACTGGCGCAATCGCTCCGGTTGCCATAGAAGGACGCCGTGTCGAGCAACTTCCCCCTGTCCTATCAGCTGTCCTGGCTGCCGCGCTTTCTCGTCCCCTCGCTGGGAGGCGACGACGCGGGCTTCGCGCCCCCGGCCGGCGGCTCGCCATCGTCGGCGGAAAAGGTGGTGCGGCTGGTTTTCCTCGGAGACATTTCGGCAGTGGCAAGCCGGAAGGCTCCCACTATCGACAAGACGCTACGAGACAAGATCGCTTCGGCGCAACTCGTCCTCGCCAATTGCGAGAGCCCGGTCGTGGCCTCGCCGCGGAAACAGCCGGGGACCCTCCTCGGAACCCGCCATGCAATGACCGCGCAATTCCTGTCCGAAGTCGTGGCCGCCGCGGGTATTGAAGCGAACAGGCTGGTCCTGTCCCTCGCGAACAATCACGCTTTGGACCAGGGAAGGATGGGCTTCGACGAGACGGCGCGCGAACTTGCCGATCTCGGCATCCGAACGGTCGGGGGCGTCATCGGCGGCCCGGTCGCGGTCATAGATGCAGGTTCGATGACCATCGGCATTGCCGCCTTCACGGAATGGCGCAACGCCCCATCGGCGGAATTTGCCGGCCGCGTCATGACCCGTGACGGATTTGAACGGGACGGCTGGGATGCCTTGGAACGGGCCGAGGCCGACCTGCTCTGCGCCATGCCGCACTGGGACATGGAATTCCGCCATTTCCCGCAGCCTGCAACCAGGTCAACGGCAAAGCGACTGGCCGAAAGCGGCGTTGACCTCGTCGTCGGCGGCCACGCGCATGTGGTCCAGCCCGTGGAACGGATTGGGGAAACGCTCGTCGCCTACGGGCTCGGCGACTTTCTCGGAACGGCCTGGGCGCGCAGCCGATGGCCGCTTCGTCTTGGCGCGATGCTGCTCGTCGATATCGTTGCGCCCACCTCCTTGCCCGGAAGGCGCAGGGGAAGAATCGCGTCCTATGAGGTGGTGCCGTTCCTGAGACAGCGCGAAAGGGGGCGCGAACGCCTCATGCCTCTCGACGCGGTGCCGGGCATTTTGGGCAAGGATGTCGAAGCACGCTGGCGAGCGGTATTTCACCATAACTAAAACTTACAATCGCGGACAAATCATTGAATTACTAACGGCTTGCAAGTATCGATCATCCATGCGATACAAATCGTCCTCGGGCATTTGCTGACCCGGAGACTGGACGTTTGGACGACCCTTTCCCCGATACTGTAAATATCTGACGGCCCCACATTGGCGGGGGGTTAATTCTGCGCGAGAAACGCATGATCGCCAAGCCCACCGGGGCCTTCTCGACCGGAAACGGGAAGGACCCTACCAGCAGCAACGGGTGAAGGAGTATTCCCCCCAATGGCTCAGACCGGAACCGTAAAGTTCTTCAACGCAACCAAGGGATTCGGCTTCATTACGCCGGATGGCGGCGCCAAGGACGTGTTTGTTCACATCTCGGCGATCGAGGCTTCGGGCCTTCGTACGCTTGTCGATGGCCAGAAGGTCACTTTCGACGTCGAGCCGGATCGCATGGGCAAGGGTCCGAAGGCGGTCAATCTGCGGACAGCCTGATAAGGCGTCACGCCTCGCGTTAGTAGCGATGGCTTTGAGGCACGGCGGGATCCCGTCGTGCCTCATTTGCATCCGGGGCTTCACGAGGATCGACTCGTTCATCGCAACCTGCGCGGTCCAGATCCGGCCAGCGTCAATAAGCCATATTGAAAGTTTCGCTTGATCGCTCCCGGAAAATGAACGACAAAATTCTTGTTCGGGCATTTGCCGGCCCGGAGACTGGAATAGACTGCCGTGAAGCCCGACCCGGTCGGGCCCAGGTGATCGCGAAAAAGAGGGCCTGCCATGGCCCCGGCGCGGGGAACTGTTTCTGCTCCTCCAGTGAACGGCCGAGCCTGAGCGGGGTGCAACCCGCCCAGATATGACGATGGTGGGACAAAGGAGTTTCCCATGCCGCAGACCGGCACTGTCAAGTTCTTCAATCATGCGAAGGGTTTCGGGTTCATCACGCCGGATGACGGGGCGAAGGACGTGTTCGTCCATATTTCGGCGGTGCAAGCCTCGGGACTTCCCGGCCTTGAAGACGGGCAGAAAGTCACCTTCGAAACCGAGCCGGACAAGCGCGGCAAGGGTCCGAAGGCAGTCAATCTCAGGGTCGGCTGAAGCCGGCCTTAGCGCTGGCGGCCGGAGCTTTCGCTTCGGCGGGGGAAGGAAGATCGGGCGACTTCCCGCAGCGTATGTGTCCTGAGTGGATATCGACTGGCGCCGCGGCACTGCCTCGAGCGCCCGTTGGGTGTTGGCGCAAGGCGCCGACACCCGCTCAACGTCCCTCCTCCCCTGGCGGAGCAAAAGCCGGCCACAAAGTAGGCGGGGCATAGGCATCCGTTCAGCTCGCGTTCAGACTGGATACCGCAGAGTTCGATGGATAGTCGACTTTCGACGCCGAGTGTCCATGCGGACACCTCGATGCCAAGGTGAGAGACATGAACCGCTTTCTGAAGACTTCGATACTGTCCGCAGCCGTAGCGGCGACCACGCTGACGGCCCTGCCCGCTGCCAACGCGGGAGGCCGTCATGGATGGCACCACGGGCACTCGAACGGTGACATGGTCGCGGCGGGCATCCTCGGTCTGGCGGTCGGCGCGGTGGCTGCCGGCGCGCTGTCGCAGCCGCGCGGCCCGATCTATGACGGCCCGGCCTATGATCCCTATATCGACGACCAGTACTACCCCCCCGCGCCCGTCAGGAGCCGTGAATATCGTGGGGTCGAATACAATTACGGCGGCCTCGAGCCGTGGAGCCGCGAATGGTATCGCTACTGCAGGAGCCGCTACCGCAGCTTCGACCCGAGCTCCGGCACTTTCGTGGGTTACGACGGCCGCGAGCATTTCTGCGTAGCGGGCTAAATCAAGCGGGCAAGAACACGGGACGGCGCGGCCGAGTGGATCGGACCGCGCCTTTGCTCACTGTTTGGAAGTCTCACACGAGGAACGGGTTCGTCTGGCGTTCCTCGCCGAAACGGCCACCGGGCCCATGGCCGCATAGGAAGCCGACGTCGTCGCCCAGCGGCAGCAGTTTTTCCTTGATAGAGCGGATCAGCGCCTCGTGATCGCCGCCCGGCAGATCGGTGCGGCCGATCGAGCCGCGAAACAAGACATCGCCGACATGGGCGAAGCGCGCCGCCCGATTGTAATAGACGACGTGTCCCGGCGCGTGGCCGGGGCAATGCAGCACTTCGAAAACATGAGCGCCGAACGATACCGTCTCACCTTCGGCGAGGAACCGATCCGGAACGCAGTTGCGGACCGGGTCCGCGACGCCGAAGCGAACGGCCTGGGCTTCAAGATTGGCGAGCAACGGCCGGTCGGCCTCATGGGGCCCGATGATCTGTACGCCGAGCCTGTCCTTGAGTTCCATCGCGCCACCGGCATGATCGATATGACCATGGGTGATCCAGATTGCGGAGATCGTAAGCCCGTTATCCTCGATGGCCTTCATGATCTGGTCGATATCGCCGCCGGGGTCGACGACGACGCCCGATCTATCCTCGGTATCGAACAAGATCGTGCAATTCTGCTGGAAGGGTGTCACCGGGATGATCCCGGCATTCAGCTGGCCCATGTCGCTGCCTCGTTCGCAATGGCGATGCCGGGCAGACATAATTATCGCGATCGGGACAGTCCACCCGACGTTGCGCATTTTTCGGCCGGCCGCAACGCCGCTCGCGCATGGTCCGGGCGACGAAGCGCAGCTTTTACGATGGCTGATGAAAGGGACCCGCGAGCGAGCGGCTCATCGCCGCCCGCCGAAAGATGAAAGCGGCCGCGATCAGGCCCTGTTCATGGATCTCATGACGGCGCCGATGATCGCCGTGAGGATCGCGCCGCCGCCGACGCCACCAACAGCATCGGCAAGAAGGCCGCCCATGGCTCCCCCTGCCGCGCCACCGGCTGCCGGATCGCCGGTCGCGGCTCCGCCAAGCAAGCTGCCAAGGATCGTTCCACCGGCCACGCCGCCAACCGCGCCGCTGATGATCTTCGTCAACTGACCCATCGCCGCTCGCTGGATCGCGGCGCCCACACCCAGGCCACCAATGACACCCGTAATGATCTGCACGATGATAGGAAGAAGCGTTTCCATCGACTTTCCCTCCAAGTAAACCAGACTCAACAAGTCCGGCGCGCACAGTGAGACGCCGAATTGAACGAAAGTCAAAGGAATAACAGAAGCCCGAATCGACGAGGGCCGCAACTTGCGGCCCTCGAAAATCTTGCGGTTACTTGGCTTTCCCTATTCCGCGGCAATGGCGCGCTTGGGCTGAACCTCTGCAGAGTAGTCGTTCATCAGTGTCTTGACGATCTCGCCGACCTCGAAACGATACGGCCCGATTTCGGAGACCGGCGTGACCTCGGCGGCCGTGCCGGTGAGGAAGCACTGCTCAAAGCCTTCCAGTTCCTCGGGTTGGATGGCGCGCTCGACGACCTCGAAGCCGCGACGGCGGGCGAGATCGATTACGGTCCTGCGCGTGATGCCGTCCAGGAAACAATCCGGTGTCGGCGTGAGGATCTTGCCGTCCTTGATGAAGAAGATGTTGGCGCCGGTGGCTTCGGCCACCTGGCCGCGCCAGTCGAGCATCATGGCGTCGGAATACCCCTTGGCCTCGGCTGCGTGCTTGGACAGGGTGCAGATCATATACAGGCCCGCCGCCTTGGCCTTGGAGGGCGCGGTGCGCGGGTCCGGACGACGATACTCGGCCAGGTCGAGCCGGATGCCCTTCAGCTTCTGGGCCGGATCGAAATAGCTGGGCCATTGCCAGATGGCGATGGCGCAATGGATCGTGTTGCCCTGCGCCGAGACGCCGAGCTGCTCGCTTCCACGCCAGGCGATCGGGCGCACATAGGCATCTTCGAAGCCCTGCTTCTTCAGCAGTTCGCGGCAAGCGTCATCGATCTCGGCCACGCTGTAGGGAATGCTGAAGCCGAGAATCCGGGCAGATTCGTGCAGGCGCTCGGTGTGTTCGGTGAGCTTGAAAATCTCGCCGCCATAGGCGCGCTCGCCCTCGAATACCGCACTCGCATAGTGGAGGCCGTGGGTGAGCACGTGAATCTTGGCGTCGGCCCATCTGACGAACTGGCCGTTCATCCAGATGAAGCCGTCGAGTTGATCAAAAGGAACGGATGCCATGAATGTCTCCCATGGGCCGGATCATTGTTGATTGTCGTCCGCGGCACGAATGATGCGGGCTCAAGCGTAAGCGGAGCACAATCCGAAGGCAAATTTGAGGGAAATTCCGGAGAAGCCGTTTTTCCTTGCCTTTTCGTTCGAATTCCGCCGAAAAGCTTGACCAAAATTACCAGCGCACCCAATTTATGTCAACATGACTGACATAAATGGCAATCTCGGGATTACCATGGCCGAACGCATCGCCGAACACGCCAAGCCGATCAGGACGGCTCTGACGCTGGAAGACGGCATCGATTTTACCATTATCGAGCTTTTCTTCTTCGCCTATCGCGATTTCACCTCCGACCCCGACGTCCTTTTGGCGGACTATGGCTTCGGTCGCGCGCATCACCGTGTCCTCCATTTCGTGAACCGTAGGCCGGGCCTTACCGTGGCCGAGTTGCTCGAAGTCCTGCAAATCACCAAGCAGAGCCTGGCACGGGTACTGAAGCAGCTTATCGATACCGGCCATGTCATTCAGGTGCAGGGGCCGCGTGACCGGCGCCAGCGCGAGCTTTATCCTACGGCCAAGGGTCGCACCCTCGCGCTGGCGCTCGCGCGGCCACAGTCACGCCGCATCCATGCTGCACTTGAAGAGGCTGGTCCAAGTGAGCGGGAGGCGATCGAACGCTTCCTGAAGGCCATGGTGAACGCCGAACTCAGGGCTCAGATCGACAATCGGCCCAGAGAGTAGGATAGTCTGTAAACGGGGAGGGAAGCGTATGGAGGCAGTCCAGATGACCGACTCATCTTCCGTGCCGGATGATGACGCTCCGCATTTGCTTGTCGTCGACGATGACACACGTATCCGTAACTTGCTGAAGCAATACCTGACGGAGAACGGCTTCCGCGTGACGGTGGCTGGGACGGCGGCCGAGGCGCGACGCAGGCTTGCCGGCCTGGATTTCGATCTCATCGTTCTCGACGTGATGATGCCGGGCGAAAGCGGAGTCGATCTCACCAAATCGCTGCGTGACGAACGCGACGTCCCGATTCTGATGCTGACGGCGCTGTCGGAGACGGAGAGCCGCATCACCGGATTGGAGGCGGGTGCCGACGACTACCTGCCCAAGCCATTCGATCCGCGCGAGCTGATTCTCAGGATCAGCAACATCCTGCGTCGCGGCGGACCGCAAAGTGTGCCCAAGGTGGAGCAGATCGTCTTTGGCCCCTATACCTTCCAGATCGCCAAGCGCGAGCTGAAGCGCGGCGGCGAGGCCCTGCGCCTGACCGACAGGGAGCAGGAAATCCTGGCGATCTTCGCCGGACGGGCGGGCGAGACCATTCCCCGCCACGAGCTCGTGGCCGGCGAATCAGAAGTGGGCGAGCGCACCATCGACGTCCAGATCAACCGACTGCGGCGCAAGATCGAGCGCGATCCATCCAATCCGGTCTGGCTTCAGACTGTTCGCGGCATCGGATATCGACTCAGCGTCGAATAGACCCTGCGTCGACAAGGGCGGATGACGCCCAGGTTCCATCGGGGCCGTCGACATCCTAGATTAGTGCCTGCGGCGGCATGGGGCCGCCGACGGAAAGGCGTATGGCGGCATCGGACATCCCATCGGCGGACAAGGCGAGAACGCCGTCGCGCGCTGTGCGCGTGGGGGGCGGCACTCAGCCAGAAGAAGCGTCCAGCAGTTCCCCGAAAGCTCGCCGGGCGGGCTTCTTCCCCCACAACTGGCGGCGCTTCTGGCGACTCGTTTCGCGCTATATGCCGAAGCGCCTTTACGCGCGCTCGCTCATCATCGTAATCGCGCCGATGATCCTGTTGCAGTCGGTCATCGCCTTCATGTTCATGGAAAGGCATTGGCAGACCGTCACGCAGCGCTTGTCGCAAGCGGTCACCCGCGACATCGCGGGGATCATCGACATGATCGAAACCTATCCGCCGGGCGACAATTATGCCGACGTGATCCGTATCGCGCAGGACAGGCTCTCCCTCAAGATCGACCTGCTGCCACCTGCCCCGCTGCCCGCGCCGGGGCCGAAGCCGTTCTTCTCGATCCTCGATCATATTCTGAGCGAAGAGATCACCAAGCAGATCAACCGACCGTTCTGGCTCGACACGGTCGGCAATTCCAATATCGTGGAGATCCGTATCCAGCTTGAAGACAAGGTGCTGCGGGTTTTCGCCAGGCGCAGCCAGGCCTACGCGTCGAACACGCATATCTTCCTGCTATGGATGGTCGGCACGTCGTTGGTCCTGCTGACCATCGCAATTCCCTTCCTGCGCAACCAGATCCGCCCCATCATGCAACTCGCCGAGGCCGCCGAAAGCTTCGGCAAGGGCAGGCCGACGCCCAGCGACTTCAAGCCGCGCGGTGCCGAGGAGGTCCGGCGCGCCGGCGTCGCCTTCCTGCAGATGCGTGAACGCATCGAGCGGCAGATCGAGCAGCGCACGGCGATGCTCACCGGCGTCAGTCATGACCTGCGCACGATCCTCACGCGCTTCAAACTTCAGCTCGCACTGGCCGGCAAGAAGATCGACACGACGGCGCTCAACCAGGACATAGACGACATGCAGTCGATGCTGGAAGGCTATCTCGCCTTCGCTCGCGGCGAAGCCGCGGAGGACACCGGCCGCTTCGATCTCAAATGCTATCTCGACAAGCTGGGCGAAGAGGCAAAGCTGCGCAAGCGAGGTTTCACAGCCTCGATGGCCGGCAAGCCGGAAGTCCAGGTCAGGCCGAACGCCTTTTCGCGCCTGCTCGGCAATCTTGTCGGCAATGCCTTTCGGTACGCCAAGAACGTCAAGGTGACTGCAATCCACACACGCGGCGCCCTGATCGTGACGATCGAAGATGACGGCCCGGGAATCCCGCCCGAACGCCGCGAGGATGTTTTCAAGCCTTTCGTGCGGCTCGATTCCGCACGGCAGGACGTCGGCGGCACCGGCCTAGGCCTGGCAATCGCCCGCGACATCGCTCGCAGCCATGGCGGCGACATCACGCTGGACGACAGTGCGATGGGAGGGCTCAAGGCGACGATCAAGGTTCCGGCCTGATCGAGCGGTCGAGACCGTTCTGGAGCCGAATACGATCACTTGGCGTCGCGCGACTGCGGCTGACTTCGACGACACGGCCGCCCCGCGGCCGAAAGACCGCGCGGGCCGCCAAGCCCTTCATCCTCCCGTCATGCAATCCTGATCAAAGGCGCTCAGATGAGGCGTGCCGCCGATTCCCCTGGCCGCCGGAAGACGGGAATTGCCTTTGCGAATCCTGATGGTGACGGACGCCTGGCGGCCTCAGATCAATGGTGTCGTCCACACGTTGGAGCGTCTTTCCGCGACGCTGCTGGCTTCGGGTGTCGAAACGCGCTTCCTGACGCCCGCTGGCTTTCCTACCCTGCCCCTGCCAACCTACCCCGATATCCGGCTGGCGCTGACGACGCCTCGTCACGTGGCGCGGCTGATCGAGCAGACGGCTCCCGATCACATTCACATCGTGACCGAGGGACCACTCGGGCTGATGGCGCGCCGCCATTGCCTTGCAATGCAGCGGCCGTTCACGACCAGCTATCACACGCGCTTTCCCGAGTATCTCAGGGCGCGACTGCCCGTGCCGGAGGAATGGACCTACCGCTGGCTCCGCAACTTCCACAATGCGGGACAGGGAACGCTGGTGGCGACACAGTCGCTGGCCAGGAATCTCACTGCCCGCGGCTTCAAGAGATTGAAGCCCTGGACGCGCGGCGTCGACACCGGGCTGTTCAGGCCGGATCGGCGTCGGGACCTCGATTTCCCGAGACCCATCTTTCTCTGCGTCGGCCGGGTTGCCGTGGAGAAGAACCTGCCGGCCTTCCTCGAGCTCGATCTGCCCGGGAGCAAGCTCGTGGTCGGCGACGGGCCCGAACTCGAGCGATTGCGGGCAAAGTACCCCCAGGTCTTTTTTCTCGGCCATAAGCCGACGGAGGACCTCGCCAACCTCTATGCCTCGGCCGACGTCTTCGTCTTCCCAAGCCGCACGGACACGTTCGGCAATGTCATCATAGAGGCGCTCGCGAGCGGCACGCCGGTAGCCGCTTATCCAGTCACGGGCCCGATCGACATCATCGGGGACGGCAAAGGAGGGATCGTCTCGGACGATCTGGGAACGGCTGCCCTCTCGGCGCTCGATATCAGCCGCGATCAGGCGCTGGCCAAGGCGCTGCGCTACAGCTGGGATGCATGCGCCGAAATGTTCATGGATGCGGTGCGCTCGGCCTTGGCGGACATTCCGCGCACGTGAAGTCCGCAGGCCAGAGCGATCGACCGCTCGCGCTGCCCCCTGCCTGACATCTCCCCCTTGAAGGTTAGACGTTCACAGACCTCGCGTCTCGTCGGCGCTTCGTCCAACACCGTCCGGCAGAACGGCGGCGCGCCTGCGCGGCAGGCGCATCGCCATGACCATCTGCTGCGCCTAAAATAGACGACCGCCATTCGGAACCTTGCGCTCGATCGCGCCCAGAACGACGTCGCCGTTCTCGTCAGGAAAACCGAGGGTGAGCACTTCGGACATGAACTTGCCGATCTGGCGCGGCGGGAAATTGACGACGGCGAAGACCTGCCTGCCGACCAAGGTCTCCGGCGTGTAGTGCCTGGTGATCTGCGCGGAGGATTTCTTGATGCCGATCTCCGGCCCGAAATCTATCCTGAGCTTGATCGCCGGCTTGCGCGCCTCGGGAAGCGGCTCCGCTTCGACGATCGTTCCGGCGCGGATGTCGACACGATCGAAATCGGCAAACGTGATGTCGGGCCGGCGTGGCCCGCCTCCGGCTCCCATGATCCCTCTCAGGCGTTGCCGTAGGTTTCGAATAGCACCCCGGCCAGAGCCTCCTTGGCCGAGACACCCGACCAGACGACGAACTGGAATGCCTGAAAGTAACATTCGCAAGCGTCGAGCGCACTGGAAAGCAGCACCTCGACCTGTTGACTGGTCGGCTCGACTCCACCGGCCAGGAGCAGCGACTGCCGGAACATGATGGCGCCTTCCTGCTCCCACAGGTCGAAATGACCGAACAGCATCTGTTCGTTGATGAGCGAAAGAAGACGCAGGATCTCAAGCGTCCGGGCTTCTGGAACCTTGATGTCGAATGCGCAGGCGAGATGCAGGGCCTCGAAATCCTCCATCCAGGAAAAGGAGACGTGATAGTCGGTCCAGCTTCCAGCGACCGAGATCGAAATCTCGTCGTCACCGTTGCGCTCGAACGACCATTCATTCGCGTCCGCGACCTGCTCGATCACGTCCACGGGATGGGAATCGCGTGCAATATCGAGTTCAACGAGTTCCATCAAAAAAATTTCCTGTCGTTCTGGGAGCGCCGGCTCCGTTGGAGGGCACACGACAACAATCAAAAACGCGGACGGGAGAAGGGTGGTACGATACGAGGTTCCCCTGCCGGGCCTCCCGCCGCCCGGCGCATGATCCCGCTTCCGAATCATGCAACAAATTCAGTCTATTGATGGAGAGTCGCGGCGCCAGCCCCTTTTTGTTGACGGCGCCTGCCGGATGTGGATAGCCGGCTCGTCGCTCAATTCAGGCGCCTGCCGTAAGCGATTCAGCGCAAAGCGTTTTTCGACTCTGCGCGGATGTGGAAAAGTTACCGAATTATTTTTTTGTACGAGGCTTGGATGTGGCGGAAGGAGCCGCCTTTGCTGGGATGGGGCCGGCCTGGTCGGCGAGACGAGCCTCCAATTCCTCGATGCGCGCCGCCAATCGCTGGTTTTCCGCGCGCGCCTTTACGGCCATTTCACGTACGGCCTCGAACTCCTCCCGCTGGACGATCTCCATCGAGTTGAGCAGACGCTCGGCCTGGGCACGGAAGGCGGTCTCGACTTCGCGGCGCACGCCCTGCGCGGCGCCTGCCGCATCGGTCACCAGCCTGGCGAATTCGTCGAGAATGCGGTTCGGTCCGTTGGACATGTCAGAAAACCTCGCGTGGTGAAAAGGACGTAGTTCGCAAGATGGCGGATTGCAAGGAGGAACCGACACGACGGACCGCATCGCCTCTGCTCGCCGCCTTGACCCGGCCAAAACCCTGCCGCATGGTCCGCGCCGACCCGACCGGGAGACTTCCTTGAGCGAATATCTGAGCTTGCCGCTTGCGGCCCTGCCCTTCCCAAATATCGATCCGATCATCTTCCAGATCGGCCCCTTCGCGGTGCACTGGTATGGTCTCGCCTATATTGTCGGCATCCTGTTCGCCTGGTGGTACGGCAAGCGCCTCGTGACCAATCCTCGGCTGTGGCCGGGTGGCGCGCTGCCGATGAAGCCCACCGATCTCGACGATTTCGTCGTCTGGGCCGCCGTCGGGGTCGTGCTCGGGGGGCGTATCGGCTACGTGCTGTTCTACGATTTCGAGCGGTATCTCGCCAATCCGCTGGACATCATCGCGGTTTGGCAAGGTGGAATGTCCTTTCACGGCGGGTTCACCGGCTGCACCGTCGCAATGATCTTCTTCGCCCGCTCGCGCGGCATCGGCGTTTGGACGATGTTCGATGTCATCGCGGCGGGCGTGCCGGTCGGTCTGGGGCTGGTGCGCTTGACGAACTTCATCAATTCGGAGCTCTGGGGCCGGGTGACGGGCGTGCCGTGGGCGGTCGAGTTCCCGAATGGTGGCCCCTTCACCCGCCACCCCAGCCAGCTCTACGAGGCGGCCCTGGAGGGCCTCGTCCTGTTCTGCGTCCTGCGCATCCTGACCCATAGCCTTCTCAAGCTGAAAGAGCCGGGTTTCGTATCGGGCGCCTTCGTCACCGGCTATGGCCTCTCGCGTATCTTTGTCGAGTTCTTCCGCGAACCCGACGCCCAACTCGGCTATCTCCTTGGCGGCTGGCTGACCATGGGCATGCTTCTTTCCATTCCGATGGTGCTTGTTGGCGTGTGGGCCATGATTGCCGCCTCCGCTCGAAAACCGGCAGAGTTGCTTGGAAAGCATGATGGGTAGCGTCGAAACACAGGAGAGTCCTTTGCGAGTCCGAACGAATACGTGGCCTTCCATGGCGCCGCGCGCCGCGGCGGCTCGCGGGCGGGCATGAAGGACCTCAAGGCTCGCATTATCGATCTGATCGGTATGGAGGGGCCGATCCCCGTCGCGGACTATATGGCGATCTGCCTGTACGACCCCCGTCAGGGTTACTACACGACCCGCGAGCCCTTCGGCAGCGGCGGCGACTTCATCACGGCGCCGGAAGTGAGTCAGATGTTCGGGGAGCTGATCGGCGCCTGGATCGTGACCGCCTGGCGAGCGCTGGGCCAGCCGATCCGCCCCACCATCGCGGAGATCGGCCCGGGCCGCGGCACGTTGATGAAGGACATGGTCCGCACGATCCTCCGGATCGCGCCCGACCTGCACGCTGCCGCCGATTTCCGGCTGGTGGAGGTCAGCCCTCGACTTGCCGAGGCGCAGGCTGCCACCCTGCGGGACATGCCGGGCCGCTTCGTCTGGCATCGCGATATCGACGAACTCCCTAACCAGCCTCTCTTCGTCGTCGGCAACGAACTCTTCGACGCGGTGCCGATCCGTCAATATGTCCGCGCCGCGGATGGCTGGCGCGAGCGCTGCGTCGCGGTCGACAACGGCAATCTCGTCTTCGCCGTCGGGGCCGGCTCCTTGAACGAAAGCCTGTTGCCCCCGGCTGCGGCCGACGCGCCCCAAGGCTCGATCGCCGAGATTGCACCGGCACGGGCCGCGTTGATGGAGAAGATCGCACGGCGGCTCGCCCAGCACGGAGGCGCGGGCCTCTTCATCGACTATGGCTATCTCACCCCGGCCATCGGCGATTCCTTCCAGGCGCTGAGGGGGCATGCCTATGCCGATCCGCTCGCCGAGCCGGGCAAGGCCGACCTTACTGCGCATGTCGATTTCGCGGCTCTAGCCACCCCTGCCCGCGCGGTCGGGCTTCACGCCCAGCTCGCCACGCAGGGCGACTTCCTGTTGCGCATGGGCCTGCTCGAACGCGCCGGCCGCCTCGGCGCGAATGCGGATGCGTCCGGCCGCGAGCGCATTTCCCAAGCAGTGCAGAGGCTCGCTGGTCCCGACGAGATGGGAGATCTGTTCAAGGTCATCGCCATCTCGACGCGCCCATTACCGCCCTTTGCCGAGGACGATTGACACCCGGCTCGCCGCTGCCCACTGTCCGCCCGATGGAAACGACCGGCTTGACGAACGCGGTCCAGACGTGAACAAGGCAGCCCATGCAGGTTGACCCAGTCCGATCATCGTTGCTCGATCAGGCGGCCGCCAGCGGCATTCGTCACGGCTTCTTCACCCGTGCCGGTGGCGTGTCCGACGGCATCTACAGAGGCTTGAACACGGGCATCGGATCGAATGACGATCCGGAAAAGGTCCGCGAGAATCGCCGCCGCGCCGCCGAGTGGATGGGGGTCGCGCCCGACGCCCTGCTCAGCGTCTACCAGATCCATTCGCCCGACGTGCTGGTCGTTCGCGAAAAATTTACCGGCGAGCGGCCGAAGGCCGACGCCATGGTCACCGATCGGCCAGGCCTGGCGATCTGCGCGTCGGCCGCCGATTGCGGGCCTGTTCTCTTCGCGGACCAGGAGGCACGTGTCATCGGTGCCGCGCATGCAGGCTGGAAAGGGGCTTTGACCGGCGTCCTCGAGAACACGGTCTCAGCCATGGAGAGCCTTGGTGCGACCCGCGACAGGATCGTCGCCGTACTCGGCCCTTCGATCAGCCAGAAGAATTATGAGGTCGGGCCCGAGTTCGTCGCCCGCTTTCTCGAGGCCGATGCCGGGAACCATGTGTATTTCGCCCCGTCGGTTGCAGTCGGCCATTCCTTGTTCGATCTCAACCTCTACACGGTCGATCGGCTGAGGAAGGCCGGTGTCCGGGCGGAGGCGCTCGGCCGCTGCACCTATGCCGAGGAAGAGCTTTTCTATTCCTATCGTCGTACGACTCACCGCAACGAGGCCGACTACGGGCGGCAGATTTCCGCGATTGTTCTGGAGACCTGACGATGGCGCTGAATTTCGAACGAAGCGAATTCGATGCGCGGCGCGACCGGCTGCTGATCGAAATGGCGGCAAAGAAGCTCGATGCAATCCTGCTTTTCGCACAGGAAAGCATGTATTGGCTGACCGGCTACGACACGTTCGGCTTCTGCTTCTTCCAATGCCTGGTCGTCAAGCTCGACGGTTCGATGACCTTGCTGACGAGATCCGCCGACCTGCGGCAGGCGCGTCATACGTCGATCCTCGACAATATCGTCCTGTGGACCGACCGGGAGAACGCCAATCCAGCAATCGACCTGCGCAACCTTCTGAACGATCTCGGTCTGCTCGGTGCCCGCATCGGCGTCGAATACGACACACACGGCCTGACGGCCTTCAATGGGCGCAGGCTCGACGAGCAACTGCAGACCTTCGGCCAGATTGCGGACGCCTCGGGTGTCGTCAGCCGGCTTCGCCTGTTCAAGAGCCCTGCTGAAATCAAGAAGGCCGAGAGGGCCGCCGCCCTTTCGGACGACGCCCTGGATGCGGCGCTGCCGCTCATCGTCCAGGGCGGCGACGAGGGCGCGATCCTCGCTGCCATGCAAGGTGCGATCTTCACCGGCGGAGGCGACTACCCGGCCAACGAGTTCGTCATAGGCTCGGGCCCCGACGCCTTGCTGTGCCGCTACAAGTCCGGGCGACGCAAGCTCAACAAAAACGACCAGCTCACGCTCGAATGGTCGGGGGTCTTCCATCATTACCATGCCCCGATGATGCGCACCGTGTTGACCGGCAGAGCCACAAAGCGCCACCAGGAATTGTTCGAGGCGTCCCGCGATGCACTCCTCGCCGTCGAAAAGGCCATGGTGCCGGGCAAGACCTTCGGCGATGTTTTCGAAGCCCATGCCCGCGTCATGGAGGCCCACGGACTGACCAAGCATCGCCTGAACGCCTGCGGCTATTCGGTTGGCGCACGCTTCGCACCTTCCTGGATGGACATGCCTATGTTCTACCAGGGCAATCCGGAACCGATCGCGCCGGACATGACGCTCTTTGCTCATATGATCATCATGGACTCCGAGACAGAGACGGCGATGACGCTGGGGCGGACCTATCTCACCACTGAGTCCGGCCCGAAGCCGTTCTCGCGTCATGGGCTCGACTTGATCGTCCAGTGAAACCATAATGACATCGGACACCGGAGGCTCGCGAGGAATGAGCCGAACCCTCGCCATGGTAGTGGTATTGCTTGGCGGCATTCTGCTTGCCGCGTGCACGACGTCCGACGTGCTCGAACCTTCCTCCTTGACCGGAACACGGCAGACGGCTGCGTCGACGACGCCTTCTCCGGCGATCGCTGCGCCGGATGCGACGGCCGGGACCTCGTCGACGACGGCTTCGGGTCAGCCCTCGACAGGCCAGGTCGCGGCGATAAACAGCTCGACGAAGATCCAATTCGCTCCGATCGTCGGCGCAACCGTCGAAGCAGTCACACCGCTGACCGAACGCATCGCGCTGAGGGCCAACGAACGAGGCATCGGGCTCGCCCGATCGGACGACCCCACTGCAACCCATGTGCTCAAAGGCTATCTCTCCACGATTTCGGAGGGGAACGAGACCACGGTCATCTATGTCTGGGACGTGCTCGACGCTTCGGGCAATCGGCTGCACCGTATCCAGGGGCAGCAGAAAGCAACGGGCAAGGGCGAAGGCTGGGTCGCCGTGGGGCGGGACACGATGCAGTCTATCGCCGACGTGACTGTCGTCCAACTGGCCACCTGGCTGGCCGGCCGGCCCGGCTAGCGTGGTGCGAAAACACATCAGGATCTCGGTCTCCTCGAGATTCTTGGGATTTTGGGGTCGAATGCGTCCCTTCACCGCTTGCAATGACGGCGAAGGTGGCTAAAAGCCCCTCATCTAGGCGGGTAAGCCAAGGACTCTTCATGAAACTCTTTGCGGGTAATTCCAACCGGGTTCTGGCCGAGGCCGTCGCCCGCTACCTGAACATTCCCTTGGGTAAGGCCAGCGTCCGCCGTTTCGCCGACCAGGAAATCTTCGTTGAAATCCAGGAGAATGTGCGCGGCCAGGATGTCTTCATCCTTCAGTCGACCTCCTTTCCGACCAACGATCATCTGATGGAATTGCTCATCATGATCGATGCGTTCATGCGCTCGTCGGCGCGGCGAATTACGGCGGTCATCCCTTATTTCGGCTATGCCCGCCAGGACCGGCGAGCCTCGGGTCGCACACCGATCTCGGCCAAGCTGGTTTCCAATATGATCACGCGCGCCGGCGCCAACCGCGTCCTGACGCTCGATCTTCATGCCGGCCAGATCCAGGGCTTCTTCGACATTCCGACCGACAACCTCTTCTCGGTCCCGGTCATGGCCCGCGATGTGAAGGCAAAATACAAGCAATTGTCGAACGTCATGGTCGTGTCTCCCGACGTGGGCGGCGTGGTCCGCGCGCGCGCCCTCGCCAAGCGGGTCGACGCGCAGCTGGCGATCGTCGACAAGCGCCGCGAGCGGCCAGGCGAATCCGAGGTCATGAACGTCATCGGCGACGTCAAGGGCAAGGACTGCCTGCTGTTCGATGACATTGTCGATTCCGGCGGAACGCTCTGCAATGCGGCGGACGCCCTGCTCGCCAAAGGCGCCAGCAGCGTCACCGCCTACATCACGCACGGCGTGCTCTCCGGCGGCGCCATCGCGCGCATCACCGGATCCCAGCTTCAGGAACTGGTCATCACCGACTCCATCCAGCCGACCCAGGCGGTGATGGATGCCCACAACATCCGCGTCGTCTCGATCGGCGACCTGATCGGCGAAGCGATTTCACGCACCGCCCAGGAAGAATCGGTTTCGAGCCTGTTCGATTGAATGCCGCCCTGCCGCGCAATGACGCGGCGGTCTGTTCCGGCAAGGGGAACTGCAGCGGGGCAAATCTTGCGCGTCCTCGCCCCTTCGGCTATAGAGCGGCCACCCGCGTAGACACCCTTGGAGGCAACGCGGAGGAAAGCCGCCTCAACCGGCGGCTTTCAACGTTTACGGCGAGGCTCGACCTGCCGCGAACGCTCCATGAGAAGCGAAAGGAAATGCCATGAGCAACGAAGCTTACGAGCTCAAGGCCGAAACGCGCGAACGGGTCGGTAAGGGGTCCGCCCGGGAAGTTCGCCGTAACGGCAAAGTGCCTGCAGTCATCTATGGCGACAAACAGCCTCCCCTGGCGATCGCCCTGAGCTACAAGGACATCTTCTACAAGATCCACGGTGGTGGTTTTCTGACGACCGTCGCCACGATCGACGTCGACGGCCAGAAGATTCAGGTCCTGCCCAAGGACTACCAGCTCGATCCGGTCCGTGATTTCCCGCTCCACGTCGACTTCCTGCGGGTCAGCAAGGACACCGAAGTCAATGTTCAGGTGCCCGTCCACTTCATCAACGAAGAGAAATCGCCCGGCATCAAGCGCGGCGGCGTGCTCAACATCGTCCGCCACGAAGTGGAGTTCCACTGCCCGGCCAACGCGATCCCGGAATTCATCACCGTCGATCTTACCGGGGCAGAAATCGGCGACTCCATCCATATCTCGGCAGTCAAGCTGCCGGCGGGCGTGAAGCCTGTCATCACCGACCGCGACTTCACGATTGCAACTGTCGCCGGCTCCGCCGCCATGAAGCCTGCCGCAGAGGGTGAAGAAGCTGAAGCTGCGGAAGCGGAAGGCGCCAGCGAGGAATAGTCTGGGAGGCCGGACCCGTGCTGCTCTTTGCCGGCCTCGGCAATCCTGGCCCCAAATACGCCAACAACCGGCACAATGTCGGTTTCATGGCGGCGGACGCTATCGCCCGCCGCCATGATTTTTCCCCCTGGTCAAGGAAATTCCAGGGAGAAATCGCCGAGGGAAAGCTCGGCGGCGAAAAGGTCGTCCTGCTGAAGCCCCAGACCTACATGAATCTGTCGGGGCAGTCCGTCGGCGAAGCCCTTCGTTTCTTCAAGCTCGCTCCTTCCGCCGTGACGGTGCTCTATGACGAGATCGATCTTGCCGCCGGCAAGGTCCGCGTGAAGACCGGCGGCGGCGCCGGAGGGCATAACGGAATACGCTCGATCGACGCGCATGTCGGCAAGGAGTACCGTCGCGTGCGCATCGGAGTCGGACATCCCGGCGTCAAGGAACTCGTCCACGGCCATGTGCTCGGAGACTTCTCCAAGGCGGACAGGGCTTGGCTCGAGCCGTTGCTGGAGGCGATCGCAGAAAATGCCGACCTGCTTGCCGGCGGCGACGACAACGCCTTCATGAACAAGCTGAGCCTCGCCCTTCCCGGTGACAAGACGCGGCAGGAAAAGCCGGCGGCAAAAGCCCAGAGCCACATCCGGCAAGCGCGGCCTCAGCAGCCGACGGCGAAGATCCCCGACACCGGCCCCATGGCGGCCATGCTCAAGAAGCTGCTCGGCAAGGATTGAGGCCTTTTCCGAAGCCGGGCTTGACGGGCCTCGCTCCGTTCCCCATAGCCCTGGCTAAACCGAACTCCCGATAGGACCGGATCAAATGGGTTTCAAATGCGGAATCGTCGGCCTGCCGAATGTCGGCAAATCGACGCTCTTCAACGCGCTCACCAGGACAGCGGCGGCCCAGGCCGCCAACTATCCTTTCTGCACGATCGAGCCAAATACCGGGGAGGTCGCCGTTCCCGATCCGCGGCTCGCCAGGATCGCGGACGCGGCAAAGTCGAAGGAGATCATCCCGACGCGTATTTCCTTCGTGGACATCGCCGGCCTGGTGCGGGGCGCCTCCAAGGGCGAAGGCCTCGGCAACCAGTTCCTCGCCAACATCCGCGAGGTCGACGCGATCGTTCACGTGCTACGCTGCTTCGAGGATGACGACATCACCCATGTCGAAGGCCGGATCGATCCGGTGGCCGACGCGGAGACCGTCGAGACCGAACTGATGCTTTCCGATCTCGAAAGCCTCGAGCGCCGCATCGTCCAGATACGCAAGCGCGCCACCGGCAAGGACAAGGAAGCGCTGACGGTCCTGCCTGTCATGGAGAAGGCGCTTGAACTGCTGCAGGCAGGCAAGCCGGTCCGCATGATGCTCGACGGCATAGCCGCGGAAGATCTCAAGATCCTGCAGGGCCTGAATCTCCTTACCTCCAAGCCCGTGCTATACGTCTGCAACGTCGCGGAGGCTGAGGCGGCGACCGGCAATGAGCACACCAGGGCTGTCGAAGCCATGGCCGCAGCGCAGGGCGCGCGCAGCGTCGTCATCTCCGCGGCTATCGAGGCCGAAGTGGCACAGCTTCCCGACGACGAGGAGCATGAATTTCTGGCCGCGCTCGGTCTCGATGAACCCGGCCTCGACCGGCTGATCCGCGCTGGCTACGAACTGCTCAACCTGATCACCTATTTCACCGCCGGCCCGAAGGAGACGCGCGCCTGGACAATCGTCCGGGGCACCAAGGCGCCGCAGGCGGCAGGCGTCATTCATACCGATTTCGAGCGCGGCTTCATTCGCGCCCAGACGATCGCCTACACCGATTTCGTGACGCTGGGCGGAGAAGTGGCGGCCAAGGAAGCCGGCAAGGCGCGCGACGAAGGCAAGGAATACGTCGTCCAGGATGGCGACGTCATGCTGTTCAAGTTCAATACATAACCTTCGCCCCAGGCCGCTGTCTGTCGGGTTCGGAGCGACGACATCGTCAAACCCTGGTGAAGGGTGCCCGGTCGACCGGAAATCCAAAACCCTTCGGCCCAAGAAAAAAGCTGGCCTGAAGCCAGCTCTTTTCAAATTGGGCTGGGACGTTGCGTCCGCTAGCTTGCCTGTTTCTTCACAGTCGTCTTGTGCAGCAGCCTATAAAGCGGGCACACGCCGAACAGGCCAGTCAGCAGCGGCACGATGCCGATCAATCCGAACCAACGCAGTGGCGCCTCGGGCGCGAGGAAAATCATCGACAGCAAGACCACACCGGCGAGAGTGCGCGTCGCCCGCTCGCTGAAACCAACATTCTGTTCAAACATATTTAAATTCTCCGGAAGGCATCAAGAGCGCCACGCCCGGCCGGGCGCACGACCGCGCTCTACCTCTCTATCTTAGCCGCATCTGCCCGTGGCCAATGAACCACTCGCCTGCGACATGGCATAATCACTGATTTATCGACCCGCCCGAACGATCGTCAGCGCCGCCGCAAATGGGGATGTTCGCGCGAAATCGCAAGAGCGGGCATCCGTCCGCACGCAAATGTGAAAGAGCCTGTTGCCGGCGAACCACAACTCAGCCGGCAAACCGAACCGGAGCCCGCGGCGACGCGAAATGCGCGGCTTGAGGCGATCCGCTCCCGGTCCAGCTAGGGCAGGATCGGATGAATTTGGCTGCGAGGTTTCCATCGCGATCTCGTCCGGAGCGGCGTCCGTCCAACACCAAAGATTCCCCTTGGCTGCAAAATGCTCTAAGCGACGTCAGACCTCATCGTAGCCCCGGGAGAATGGTCCATGCTCAAGGCATTCGTGGTGGACAACGAGCGTCTGCACCTCGTCGACAGCCTCGCCGCCAATGCGGACAAGGTCGTCTGGGTCGATCTCGTCAGTCCGACCAGGGAAGAAGAGCAGGCGATCGAGAAATGGCTGGGTGCCGGCGTGCCCACTCGCGAGGAGATGGAGGAGATCGAGATTTCCAGCCGTCTCTATGTCGAGGGTGGCGTCTATTTCATGACCGCCACGCTGCCCGCCAATACGGACAGTGACGAGCCGGAGATCGCACCGGTAACGTTCGTGCTTGCAGGAAAGCGGCTCGTTACGATCCGTTATCACGAACCCCGCGCCTTCCAGACATTTCCGATGCGAGCGGAAAAAGCGTCGATCGGATGCACGTCCGGCGAGACGGTCCTCGTCGGATTGCTGGAGGCCATTGTCGATCGCCTGGCCGACGTCCTCGAACGTATCTCGCGCGACATCGAGGTGCTGTCGAAGGAGATTTTCTATCCCACCGAGACCAAGGCATCTAAACGCAATGTCGGATTCCTGCTGATCCTCAAGCGGATTGGCCGGAAGGAGTCGCTCACTTCGAACATGCGCAACAGCCTCACCACCTTGCAGCGGCTGAGCGGCTTTCTTGCCAATGCCACCGGCCAGGCGGCGAATGGCAAGGACGTTCGCGTCCGCGTCAAGACGCTCTCGCGCGACGTCGCCTCGCTGGCCGACCACGCTTCCTTCCTGTCGCAGAAGATCACGTTCCTGCTCGATGCGACGCTCGGCATGATCAACATCGAGCAGAACGCCATCATCAAGATCGTCTCGGTGGCTGCGGTCGTGTTTCTTCCGCCGACGGTCGTGGCGTCCATCTACGGCATGAATTTCGATCTGATGCCTGAACTCAAATGGAGTTTCGGCTATCCGCTTGCCCTCAGCCTGATGCTTGTCTCTGCCGTGTTTCCGTTCTGGTATTTCCGTCGACGCGGATGGCTGTGAGCAGGATGGGACAAGGACCATCCGCCACTATGCCACCGCCCTCCTTCGCCTTGCCTTCGCTGGACGTCCGGTCCATGGTAATCGTACAAGCTTGAACAGGATTGGCGATGACCACCAAGAAATGGGCCTTCGAGGATTTCGAGGAAGGCGCCACGATTTCCCTCGGCAGCAAGACCGTGACGGCGGCCGAAATCATTGAGTTCGCGACGGAGTTCGACGCTCAGCCGATGCATCTCGACGAGGAAGCCGGCCGGGCCAGCATTCTCGGCGGCCTGGCAGCCTCGGGATGGCATACGTGCTGCGTGTTCATGCGACTGATGTGCGACGGCTTCCTGCTCGATTCCACGTCGCAGGGCTCTCCCGGCCTGGACTATGTTCGCTGGAAGAAGCCGGTCCTGGCCGGCGACACGCTCACCGGTCGCAGTCGCATCATTGCGAAGCGGATTTCGAAATCGAGGCCAGGCCTCGGCTTCGTCACGGTTCAAAGCGAGCTCCTCAACCAGAACAGCGAAGTCGTTCTGGAACTGCAGAACACAGGCATGTTCCTGACGCGCGAGGCGGCGGCATGACGCTCGACGAATTCTTCGGCATCGGCGTGACGGCCACGCTGGGCACCCACATATTCGAACCGGAAGAGATCAAGGCGTTTGCCGCCAAGTTCGATCCCCAGCCCTTTCATCTCGACGAGAAGGCGGCGGAGCGAAGCGTTTTCGGACGCCTCTGCGCCTCCGGATGGCACACTGCCGCCACCTGGATGAAGTACAATCTGATGACCCGCGGCGACCAGCGGCCGGAACGGTGGAGCGGCCCAGGGCGGATGCCCGAATTCGGACCATCGCCAGGCTTCAGGAATCTGAAGTGGCTCAAGCCGGTCTATGCCGGCGAGGCGATCACCTTCACCCGCACCGGGATCGAGCATCGGGCGGTCGCCTCGCGACCGGGCTGGCGGCTGCTTACCATCGGTGGGGAGGCGTTCGACTCCTCGGGGGACAAGGTCATCGAGTTCACCAGTGCCGTGCTGGTGAAGGTGGAATAGCCCCGCTTTCCGCGGCAGTGACTTGCTTGGTCCTTGCGATCCGGTCCTTGTAGAGCAAAATTCGTCTTCCGATGTCCGATTTCACCGGGCCCGCCCGTCATAGGGCCGAGCGAGGACATTCGCTCGCAACCGAAAGGACAGGACGATGCACTATGCGCTTCTATTCCACCAAAGCCCCGAGGAGTTCGCCGCGCGAGAAGATCCGCAAAAGCGGGCCGCATTCTGGGGCTCCTTCGTTCCTTATATGAAGGCGCTGCAGGAGGCAGGGATCGTGGTCGCGGGCGCCGGCCTTCAGCCGCCTGCAACCGCGGTCTCGGTGCGCCCCGGCGCCAGCGGGCATCAGGTTCAGGACGGCCCCTTCGCCGACACGAAGGAGCAGCTTGGCGGCTTCTTCATCATCGACGTTCCCGACATGGACACGGCCCTGAAATGGGCCGCGCGTTATCCGGCGGGAACACACGGCGGAGTCGAAGTACGTCCAACCCTGCCTCCGACAACCCACGCGGAAATGCTGAAGTCGTTGGAAACCACGAACGGCTGACGTGAGCGAAATCGTACACGAAACGGTGGAGCGGGCGGCTCGCGAGTCCTACGGCCGGCTTCTCGCTTTCCTCTCCGCCCGCTCACGCGACATCGCCGCCGCGGAGGATGCCCTTGCGGACGCCTTTGAGGCCGCGCTGGCCAAGTGGCGGCTCGGCGGCATTCCCGAGAAGCCCGAAGCTTGGCTGCTCGTGGCGGCGCGGCGCCGTCTGATCGACGCCGCGCGTCGTCAGCACACGCATGAGCAATCCATGCCCACGCTGATCGCCGCGGCGGACGAAGCCGCGGAACTGAGTGCACGACCGGGCGGCCTGGGTGACGAACGGCTGAAGCTGCTCTTCATCTCGGCCCATCCGCGCATCGACGCTACCGTGCGCACGCCGTTGATGCTGCAGACGGTCCTGCGGCTCGACGCGGCGCGGATCGCCTCGGCTTTCTGTGTCAGCCCTGCCGCCATGGGGCGACGCCTGTCACGCGCCAAGCACATCATCAGAAGCACGGGCATTCCCTTCGAAGTGCCGGAGGCAGACGAGCTTCGACCGCGTCTCGATGCCGTGCTGCAGGCCATCTACGCGGCCTATGGCGCCGGATGGGACGATGTCGCCGGCCATGACCCGCGCAGCGGCGGCCTGTCCGCCGAAGCCGTTCATCTCGGCCGGCTGGTGACCGGCCTTCTTCCAGGCGAGCCCGAGCCGCGCGGGCTCCTCGCTCTGATGCTCCACTGCGAGGCACGCCACGCCGCCCGCCGGGGTGACAATGGCGCCTACGTGCCGCTTGGCGACCAGGACCCCGCGTCCTGGTCGCGCCCTCACATCGAGGAGGCGGAACGGGAACTCGCTCGCGCCGCGGCTGCCGGGAAGATGGGCCGCTTCCAACTGGAGGCGGCGATCCAGTCAGCCCATGCCGAAAGGTCAAGGACAGGACGAACCGACTGGCACGCCATAGCCCTGCTTTACGAGGGCCTCGTCCGCATTGCGCCGACAACGGGTGCTCTTGTCGGACGTGCCGCCGCCGTAGCCGAACTGCGTGGCCCGCTATCCGGCCTTGCCTTGCTGGACGATATTCCTGAAGCCGCCATCAACGCATATCAGCCCTATTGGGCGCTGACGGGCCATCTCCTCGGCAGGCTTGGCCACAGGAGTGAAGCACGGGAGGCCTACCACCGCGCAATCGGCCTATGCGACGATCCCGCGATGCGGGTCTTCCTGCAAGCCAAGGCGTCGGCGCTGCGGTAAATTTGGTTCTGACTTGAGCGTGCGCCGTCAATGGCCTTCGAACGCCACGAGCGTTCGCACCGGGACGTCGAGCGCCTCGAGCTTCCTTCGACCGCCAAGATCCGGCAGGTCGATGACGAAGCACGCCGAAACGATATCCGCCCCCATCTGGCGCAGCAGCTTCACCGCTGCCTCGGCCGTGCCGCCGGTGGCGATCAGGTCGTCGACGAGGATAACCCGCTCGCCCGGCGCCACTGCATCCCTATGCATCTCCATCTCGTCGAGCCCGTATTCCAGGCTGTAGGCGACCCGTACCGTATCATGCGGCAGCTTGCCTTTCTTGCGGATCGGGATAAAGCCGGCCGAAAGCTGGTGCGCGATCGCACCGCCCAGAATAAAGCCTCGTGCCTCGATGCCTGCGATCTTGTCGATCTTGAGACCCGCCCAGGGCTGGACCAGTTCGTCGACAGCGCGCCGGAAGGCACGCGCGTCGCCGAGTAGCGTCGTGATGTCCCGGAACAGGATGCCCGGTTTCGGATAGTCCGGAATCGTGCGGATAGCGGAAAGCAGCGTGTTCTCGATGGGCGATTTCATGGCAGGGATCCGGTTCGCGACATTCATGCCGCTTTCCACTTCAAATGAAAAGGGCGCCGCCAGGCGCCCTTCGGAACTATGTCGCATCCGCTCTCAATGCGGCGTGTCGGCCCAAACCTTGCGCTTGGTGAGATAGACCAGCCCACCGAACAGGATCAGGAAAACAATGACACCGAAGCCAGTCTTCTTGCGCTCTACGAGATGGGGTTCGGCTGCCCACATCAGGAAGGCCGCGACGTCCCGAGCATACTGGTCGACCGTCTCCGGCGACCCGTCTTCATAAGTCACCTGGCCGTCGGACAGCGGCTTGGCCATTGCGAGCGACTTGCCCGCGATGAAATAGGGGTTGTAGTGCGTTCCTTCCGCGATCTCCATCCCGGCCGGCGGCTCATGGTCATAACCGGTCAGCAGGGCGTGGATGTAGTCCGGCCCGTTCTCGGCATATCCGGTGAAGATGTCGAAGACGAAAGTCGGGAAGCCACGCTCCACACCGCGCGCCTTTGCGATGAGCGAGAAGTCGGGCGGAGCCGCGCCGTTGTTGGCGGCTGCCGCAGCAATCGCGTTCGGGAACGGCGACGGGAAGTAGTCCGTCGGCAGGCCCGGACGTTCGAACATCTCGCCGTCGGCGTTGGGCCCATCCTGAACGGTGTACTCGGCCGCGAAAGCCTTCACCTGCGCGTCCGAGTAGCCAAGGCCTTCCAGAGCGCGGAAGGGAACAAGGTTCATGGAATGGCAGGCGGAGCAGACTTCCTTGTAGATCTTGAGCCCACGCTGAAGCTGCGCCAGGTCGTAGGTGCCGAATGGTCCGGAGAAGGACCAGGGCATCTCCGCGGGCTTGTTGATCGGGAAGTGGGTCGGCTCGGCCGGATTGTGCCCGGCCTCCTGTGCATTCACCGCGCCTGCTGCGAGCACGAAGCCGAGCGCCGCCAGTCCGCTGAGAATCTTCTTCATGAAAACAGTCCTCTCAAAGATTCTCTACGTTTCAACCTTTGGACGCCGGCGACGCCGTTGCAGCGGCCGCAAGTTCCGTGTCGCCCTTCTTGGCCAGCACAGCCTCGGTGATCGAGTTGGGCAGGCGACGCGGCGTTTCGATAAGCCCGAGCAACGGCATGATCACGAGGAAGAAGGCGAAGTAGTAGAGCGTGCAGATCTGGGCCATCACGACATAGGCACCTTCCGCCGGGCGGGACCCCAGCCATCCCAGGAGGATGGCGTTCACGAAGAACAGCCAGAAGAACAGCTTGTACCAAGGCCGGTAGACAGCCGAACGGACCTTCGACGTATCGAGCCAGGGCACGACGAACAGCACCGCGATCGAACCGAACATGGCCAGCACGCCGCCCAGCTTGGAGTTGATCGGGCCGATATTGAAGGTGATGGCGCGCAGGATCGCGTAGAACGGCAGGAAGTACCATTCTGGCACGATGTGTGCAGGCGTCTTCAGCGGGTCCGCGACGGTGTAGTTGTCGGGGTGGCCTAGATAGTTCGGGATGTAGAAGACGAAGTAGGCGAAGACGGCGAGGAACACGACCATCGCGAAGGCGTCCTTTACCGTCGCATGTGGCGTGAACGGAACCGTGTCGGTCTTCGACTTCACCTCGATGCCCGTCGGGTTGGTCTGACCCGTTACGTGCAGCGCCCAGACATGGAGCACCACGACGCCGGCGATCATGAAGGGCAGCAGGTAGTGAAGCGAGAAGAAGCGATTGAGCGTCGGATTGTCGACGGCGAAACCGCCAAGCAGCAATTGCTGGATCCATTCACCGACCAATGGAATGGCGGTGAAGAAGCCGGTGATGACCGTCGCGCCCCAGAAGCTCATCTGCCCCCATGGCAGCACGTACCCCATGAAGCCTGTCGCCATCATCAGCAGGTAGATGATGCAGCCCAGGATCCAGAGCAACTCGCGCGGCGCCTTGTAGGACCCGTAGAAGAGGCCCCGGAAGATATGGATATAGACGGCGATGAAGAAGAACGAAGCGCCGTTGGAATGGAGGTAGCGCAGCAGCCACCCCGAATTCACGTCGCGCATGATCCTTTCGACCGACTGGAACGCGAGCCCTGTATTGGCGGCGTAGTGCATGGCGAGCACGACGCCGGTCAGGATCTGCGCCACGAGCATGATCGAAAGAATGCCGCCGAACGTGTAGGCATAGTTCAGGTTCCGCGGAACCGGATATGCCACGAATGAATCGTAGATGAGACGCGGCAACGGCATGCGCGCATCGACCCAGCGCCCGATGCCGCTCGTCGGCTTATAGGTTGAGTGTCCACCAGCCATGGAAATTCCCCTTTAGCCGATCCGGATTTTAGTATCGGAGATGAATTCGAAGACCGGCACAGCCAGGTTCTCCGGCGCCGGCCCCTTACGGATGCGACCGGCAGTGTCGTAGTGCGAGCCGTGGCAGGGGCAGAACCAGCCGCCGAAATCGCCGGACTGGCCGAGCGGCACGCAACCTAGATGGGTGCAGACGCCGACCATGACCAGCCAGTTCTCCTTGCCCTCGCCGGCGGAACGATCCGAGTCGGTGGCAGGAGCATCTGACGCGAGATTGGCGTTGCGCGCCACCGGATCCTTCAGATCGGCAAGAGGCACCGCCTTGGCGGCCTCGATCTCCTCAGGGGTGCGGTTGCGGATGAATACCGGCTTGCCGCGCCACTTGGCGGTCAGCGACATGCCGGGCTCCAGGGTGGAGACATCCACCTCGACCGAGGCCAGCGCACGCGTGGAGGCATCGGGACGCATCTGGTCGATGAACGGCCATGCCACGGCGCCAGCGCCGACAACGCCGGCCATGCCGGTCGCTATGTATAGAAAATCTCGCCGGGTGGGCTCCATCGTATCGTGTGCGCTCACGGGACTCTGATCCTTTTCCCTCATGATCGCCGGCGGCCGAGTCTTTCCCCCGCTCGCGACGCCGGCCCGACGGCGCATGGCGAACGAGCTAGCGAATACCTCCGGCATTGCCGGGCTGGTTTATGCGGGTAAAATGCGCTTGTCCAGACGCCTCTCGGCTTCAGGGCAGATTGTCGCGGGCTTTATTCCCAGCCCGGATTTGCTGGCCTTGCGCCGGCCTGGCCCTCGGTACTCTCATCTTCAAGTCCGATGCTCGGCACAATGGCGCCAACCACCGCTTTGGCGGGAGGAAGATGCCTTGTAGCCCGCATCACTTCGCGCCCAGCCGGGCGAGGACGGCCTTCGGGATGTCGTATTCCCGAATCACGGCTTCATGGCGGCGCATCCCGCACAATTCGCGCTGGATGAAGTAGGCATGCACAGCGTCGGCGGCGGCGCGCAGGAGTCGGGGCCTTGCTTCGCTTTCGAGCGCCTCGGCACGCAAGAGCGCGAGCGTCTCCTCGACCCGCCGGCCGGCCCGGCCGAGAGCGGAAGCCATCTCGTCGGCGATCTCGTAGTCGAGCACGTTGAGCCCGCTTTGGGGCGCAGCTCGGCCGGAAATGAAGCTTGGAGGGCGCAGAGCCATCTGCCTACTCCGCTGCCAGGCTTTCAGCCAGGAAACCGCCGGATTGACGTTTCCAGAGCTGGGCGTAGAGCCCTCCCCTCGCGAGCAAATCCTCGTGTGAGCCCTCTTCCACGATCCGGCCCTGATCGAGCACCACCAGACGGTCGAGCGCCGCGATGGTAGACAGTCGGTGCGCGATCGCAATCACGGTCTTGCCCTCCATGAGCCGATACAGATTGTCCTGGATCGCCGCCTCCACTTCGGAATCCAGAGCCGACGTCGCCTCGTCGAGGATGAGGATCGGCGCATCCTTGAGCATCATGCGTGCGATCGCAATGCGCTGACGCTGACCGCCCGAAAGCTTGACCCCTCGTTCCCCGACATAGGCGTCATAGCCGCGGCGCCCCTTGGGGTCCTGCACGTTCACGATGAAGTCATGGGCCTCCGCCCGCATGGCGGCTTGGATGATCTCGGCTTCGGTCGCGCTAGCCTTGCCATAGGCGATGTTGTCTCGGATCGAACGATGCATCAGCATGGCGTCTTGGCTGACCACGCCGAACTGCGCCCTGAGAGATGTCTGGGTAACGGAACGGACATCCTGGCCGTCAATGAGTATGCGGCCTTGCTCGACATCGAAGAGGCGCAGCGCCAGATTGACGATGGTCGTCTTGCCGGCCCCTGACGGACCGACGAACGCGACACGCTCGCCCGGCCGGATGTGGAGGTTCAGCTTCTCGATGATCCCGCCACCCTTCTCGTAGTGAAACGAGACGTTCTCGAAGCGTATGTCGCCCGCAGCGCGCGGCATGACGGCGGCATCCGCCGCGTCACGGATCGCCGGACGGACAGAGAGCGTGCCGGTTGCGTCCTGGATGGTGGCGTAGTTGCGGATCAGGCCATTGACGTTGAACATCATCCAGCCCGACATCTGGTTGAGCCTGAACACGAGGGCGAGCGCCGCCGCGATCGCCCCGGTCGAGATATTCCCTTGAGTCCAACTCCACACGGCGACTGCGCCGATCGCGCTGACCATCGTGCCGTTCAGGAGGGCGACGGAGGAGCGCACGGTCGTGATCGCACGGGTCAGCCGGAAGACCGCTCCGAGGAAACTCTCCATGCCATCCCGGATATAGGCGTGCTCGCGCCGACCGCTGTCGAAGAGCTTCACCGCCACGATATTGGTGAAGGCATCCACCAGGCGGCCGTTGAAGATGGAGCGCTGGTCTGCCGTCTCACGGCCTGCGCGCCGCATCTTCGGCAGAAGGAATCGCACGATCGCGACATAGCCGATGAACCAGATGCCGACCACCAGCCCCATCAGCGGATCGAGCGAGACGAGAATGGTGATGGAGAGGACGACAAAGGTCAGGAACGACCACATCGTCTGGAGCACGCTGATGATGAAATCGCCGACAGCCTCGCCGCCCTGCATGATCTTGGTGGCGATACGGCCAGCGAAATCGTTCTGGTAGAACGAATAGGGTTGCTCGATCACGCGCCGGAACGCCTGCCAGCGGACCATCGAATAAAAGGCCGGCACGATGATCTGCTGCTCGACGACGGCCGAGGCGACCAGGACTGCCGTGCGCGCCACGAGCACCAGAAGGAGCAAGCCGAGGAGCTCCGGCCAATGGTCGGCGAACAGGCGCGCGGGTGTCGAGGAGTCCATGAGGTCGATCAGCCAGCCGACCGACCAGTACATGGCCGCGTCTATGGCGCCGGCAAGACCGCCAACCACAAGCAGGAGAACGAAGGGCCACTTCGCCTGTCGGGCGAAATAGAAAATGAACTCCCAGGCCGAAGCGGGCAGAACCTCCCGATCCGTGTCGTGAAACGGGTCGATCGCGCCTTCGAAGCGCCGCCAGAGGCTGCCGGGGAATTCGTCGTCGTTCATTCGCACCACTTCGTTATCCGCCGGAGTGTGCCCCGGCGCGATATGATATAAGAGCGCCGCTGGAGATTGCCGCCATTATTCGGCGGCCTCGTTCTTGATCGCCTCGGCAATCTCCTTGCCCGTGGTGGCCACCGCTTCGACGGGCTCCTCGTCATGCAACAGGAAACCGCCGGACTGGCGCTGCCAGAGCTGAGCGTAGAGACCGCCCTTCTGGACGAGCATGTCGTGTGTGCCTTCTTCGACAATCCGGCCATTATCCATCACGACCAACCTGTCCATCGCGGCGATTGTCGACAGGCGGTGGGCGATGGCGATCACTGTCTTGCCTTCCATGAGCCTGTAGAGGTTCTCCTGGATCGCAGCTTCGACTTCGGAGTCGAGCGCCGAAGTCGCCTCGTCAAGAATGAGGATCGGCGCGTCCTTCAGCATGACGCGCGCGATAGCGATCCGTTGCCGCTGACCGCCGGAAAGTTTGACGCCGCGCTCGCCGACATGAGCGTCGAAACCTTTTCGCCCCCGGGCGTCGGCAAGGGCCGAGATGAAGGTGGTTGCTTCGGCGCGACGCGCTGCCTCGACCATCATCTCCTCCGTCGCGTCGGGCCGGCCATAAAGAATATTGTCGCGTACCGAGCGGTGAAGCAGCGACGTGTCCTGTGTGACCATGCCGATCTGCGCCCGCAGCGAATCCTGGGTGACAGACGCGATCTCCTGTCCGTCGATGAGGATGCGGCCGCCTTCGAGGTCGTGGAAGCGCAAGAGCAGGTTGACGAGCGTCGACTTGCCGGCACCGGAACGTCCGACCAGCCCGACTTTTTCGCCTGACCTTATGGAAAGCGACAGGTCTTCGATCACCCCCTTGCCCTTGCCGTAGTGAAAGCGGATGCGGTCGAATTCGATGCCGCCTTCGGTGACCTTGAGCTCCTGGGCGCCCAGCTTGTCTTCGACGAGCCGCGGCAGCGAAATCGAACTTATGCCGTCCTGGACGGTTCCGATGTTCTCGAACAGGGCGGACATCTCCCACATAGTCCACTGCGACATGCCCCAGAGCCTCAGGACGAGACCGATCACCACCGCCACCGCGCCGATCGTCACGGCTTCGTTCAACCAGAGCCAGATCGAGAGCGCCGCGACCGATGCCAGCAGCACCGAGTTCAGAAGGTAGAGCCAGGCGTAAAGGCCGGTGACCAGCCGCATCGTCCGGTAGACCGTGTCCATGAAGATGCCCATGCCCTCCCGGGCGTAGGAGGCCTCACGGCGGGCATGTGAGAACAGCTTCACCGTCTGGATGTTGGTGTAGCTGTCGACCACCCGGCCCGTCATCACGGAGCGGGCATCGGCCTGCTCTTCCGAGACCTTGCCGAGGCGCGGGATGAAAAAGCGCAGGAGCAGCATGTAACAGACCAGCCAGACGACGAGCGGCGACGCAAGGCGCCAGTCCGCCGACCCCACGATGAGCAGCATGCCGAGGAAGTAGACGACGACATAGTTCAAGACGTCGATCAGCTTGATGACGCATTCGCGCACGGCGAGCGCGGTCTGCATCAGTTTCGTCGCGATGCGGCCGGCGAACTCGTCCTGGTAGAAGGCCATGGACTGCTTCAGCAGATAGCGATGGACCTGCCACCTTATGCGCATGGGATAATTGCCCATCAGCGTCTGCTGATTGATCAGCGAATTGATGAACACTGTCGCCGGCAACAGCACCAGCACGACCAAAGCCATGCCGGCGAGCTTCCAGCCCTCCGTCTGCAGGAAGGTCTCGCGGTTCTGGACGGAGAGCCAGTCGACGATCGAGCCCAGAAAGCCGAACATCCAGACCTCGGCGATCGCGACGCAGGCCGTCAGCGTTGCCGAGATAGCAATGAAGAGCCACGCCCCCTTCGTGTAATGAAGACAGAAGGCGACCAACGTCTTGGGCGGCTCGACCGGCTCCGCCATCGGGAACGGATCCAGTTTCTTCTCGAACCAGCGGAACATTGTCTTAAACTTCCAGAAGTCAGTGCGCCCTCTGCGGGCATCGAAAAGCGAACGGGTGGGCAAGGCTGCGCCCGGCGGCGCCTGGCATCGCCCAAGGTTTCACACGCGTTTGCGACGGCGGCAAGGACGAGCTTCGAGGCTGCTGACACATCGCTGGCCGCTTCGAAAGCGGAAAACGCATTCCGGCGAAACCCGGGGATGCAGCCTTCAGAAAAATGCTACGAACCGAACCGCCGTCAGGCCAGGCGCCAGCCGCATGGGCGAGCCGATGCGCTACGCATCCGATAGATATCCATCGCCGCCTCCTTCGGTTCGAGTTGACACCGGAGGCTCTGTAGACGATTTCGCTGGAAATGGCCATGGCCCGGGGCGGGATTCTGCGACCCCCCGCCGGTCATATCGGCCGAAAGACACTCCAGGGATGGCTGGACAACATGGCGAAAGGCCTTCGCATCGCCCTCTATCAGCCGGATATTGCCGGCAATACGGGCACGATCCTCAGGATGGGCGCATGCCTGGGCTTGGCGGTGGACATCATCGAGCCTGCCGGATTCGACATGTCCGACCGGGCGCTCAAGCGAGCTGGCATGGACTATCTCGAAATCGCGGCCCTCACCCGCCACGTGGACTTTGCGCGCTTCGAGGAGTGGCGCCGCGCCGAAGGACGTCGCATGATCCTGTTTTCCACACGCGCGGTCCAGCCCTACACGCAGTTCGCGTTCGCAGAGAACGACGTGCTGCTCTTCGGCCGCGAATCCGCGGGTGTACCCGACAATGTTCACGAGGCAGCCGACGCGCGTCTCGTGATTCCGATGAAGGTCGGTGCGCGCAGCCTCAATCTCGCGCTCTCCGCGGCAATGGCGGCCGGGGAAGCAGTCCGGCAGGTCGGTTGACGACGCCTCGTCCAATCAAGACATGGAAGACCAGCCATCGACCAGGTCGAATCGTCCGGACGGCGGTGTGACCCAGGCTCAGTCGGCGGCCGGCAGCCGGCGCATCGTGAATTCGATCACGTCTCCCGGCCGCTCTGCCCAGCTTTCGATCTCGGTCCAGTAGGCCTGCTTCGGCCAGCGGTCGAACCACTCGCGCGCCTTGTCACGGGCAGCCGGCCGCGGCAGGACGAAGGTCTCACGCACAAACCCATCGCGCGGCAGCCGCGCCTTCTCGGCGCGCGAGCGGTCTAAACGCTTCTTCAGCCCGTCCAGCGGTGGTCTCGTGGGGGCGCGCAATGAAGAACTCCTTGACCCTTCTGGGGAACAGATTAGGGATCGCAGCCGGAAAAAACGAGTCTTTTGGTGCTCGCCGGCTGTTTTGGCCGCACCCCTGCTGCAAGGACACCCATGGAACGGCCAGAAATCCCGGCTGGTCTGCCGGACGATATCGAACAAAAGAAGACCCGAGCGCGGACGTGGTTCGAGGACCTGCGGGACCGTATCTGCACGGCCTTCGAGAACCTCGAGGACGAGGTGCAGGGGCCGCTTGCGTCCTGGTCTCCCGGCCGGTTCGAAAGGACTCCCTGGCTACGCGAGGAAGGCAATGGCGGCGGGGGCATCATGTCGATGATGCATGGCCGTGTCTTCGAGAAGGTCGGTGTCCACACTTCCACCGTCCATGGCGAATTCTCGCCGGAGTTCCGCAAGCAGATGCCTGGCGCCGAGGAGGATCCGCGCTTCTGGGCGAGCGGAATTTCGCTGATCGCCCATCCCTGGAATCCGAATGTACCGGCCGTCCATATGAATACGCGCATGGTCGTCACCTCGCGCTGGTGGTTCGGCGGTGGAGCGGATCTGACGCCGGTTCTCGACCGACGCCGGGTGCAGACCGACCAGGACACGATCGATTTCCATCGCTCCATGCAGTTTGCCTGCCAGAAGAACCCGGCCGTGGCCGACTATCCGCGGTTCAAAACATGGTGCGACGAGTACTTCTATCTTCCGCACCGGCACGAGCCGCGCGGCATCGGAGGGATCTTCTTCGACTGGCAACATTCGGCAGAGGACAAAGGCGGCTGGGAGGCCGACTTCCGGTTCGCGCAGGACGTAGGGCGCTCCTTCCTGGTCGTCTACCAGCACCTCGTCCGAAAGAACTTCAACCACAACTGGACTGATGCCGAGCGCGAGGAGCAGCTCGTGCGCCGCGGCCGCTATGTCGAATTCAACCTGCTCTACGACCGCGGCACGATCTTCGGTCTGAAGACGGGCGGCAACGTCAACTCGATCCTGTCCAGCATGCCGCCGGAAGTCCGCTGGCCTTGAACTTGAGCGGCGATCGGCATTTACTGGCAGGGCAACCATTCGCCGGGTCGATTGTTATACTGCTCCGGCGAAATCGCCTGTCGGAGCGCCGCTCCGTGCTTGGAATGAGGAAGGAGACACGCCATGAAGGAATTTCACTGCGGCACGCTCGTCCCTGGCTGCGATTGGCACACGCGCCACGAGGAAGAGGCAGAAATCATGCGCCGTGTCGTGGAGCACCTGCGCGAGACGCATGGTGAAACCATCATTCGCGAGACAATGATCGAGGCGATCCGTTCGCGCATCGAAAAAGTGCGCGACGCGGCATGACAGTCGGCGCGACGTCGATCTCCGTCAGGATTGCAATTGCTGCGCCGCGCGCTCGAGCAGTACGTCGCGCCCAAGGGTAAAACCCGATTCCACCCAAGCTGTTTCAAGTTCGCTCAGCAGCTTGCCGACGGCCGGTCCTTTTGGCGTGCCCAACGCCAGGAGGTCCCCGCCTTTGACGGGGAATGTCGGTTTTTGCCATTTTTCGGCAAAGCGCAGCAGGCGCGAATATCCGCCGGCTTCGATAAGAGCGGCATCGTCCTCTTCAGCACGCCGGCGAGCGGCGGCAAGGTCGAGCCGCAAACGATCCACAACGCCCTGGCAATCACCCCGATAAAGCGCTTTTGCGAGCATCGCCTCGCTGGTTGTCGGCTTGAGACGCGGGGTCGCCGCCCAACCGTCGATGCGCTCGGCTTCCGCGTTGGAGAGCTTCAGCCGTTCAGCGAGCGCTGCGACACGGGCCGAATCCGGCGGGATCAGGGCCTCGAACCTGAGCACAGCATCGGGCTTCCAGCCGAGATCACGGCCAGCCTTCACCACTCCATGAATAGCGTCGATGCCCCATTTCTCGCTTTCCGGCAGAACCTTCGTCAACACGCCTGTCTGGCGCATCCACAGAAGCGCCCGCGACGGATCGGGCGCGGCAAGCAACTTCTTCAGTTCCGTCCAAACACGCTCGGCCGACAGCCTGTCGAGCCCATCCTTGAGCCTGGCACAGGCTTTCAAGCCTTCCGCATCGGGGCGGCCGGCGCCATACCACGCGAAAAAGCGAAAGAAGCGCAGGATACGGAGGTAGTCCTCACGGATGCGCGTCTCCGCATCACCGATGAAACGCAGCGTGCGGCTCTCAATGTCGGCGATGCCGCCCACATGGTCGATCACTGTACCGTCAGCATCGGCGTAGAGCGCATTGATGGTGAAATCACGCCGCTCCGCGTCCTGCCGCCAGTCGCGCCCGAACGCCACCTTGGCCCTGCGTCCGTCGGTGTCGATGTCGGCCCTGAGCGTGGTCACCTCGAATGAGCGCCCATCGGCGACCACCGTGATCGTACCATGCTCGGCGCCCGTGGGGACGGCCTTGAATCCCGCGGCAAGGGCCCGGCGCGCGGTCTCATCCGGCAGAGTCGTCGTGGCGATGTCGATGTCCGACACCTCTGTGCCAAGGAGCGCGTTGCGGACAGCCCCACCCGCGATGCGGGCCAACTCACCATCCCTGGACAACGCCGCCAGAAGATCCTGCAGGCGCTCGTTCGACAGCCAAGGGGCCCTGCCGGCGATTGAAACCGGAGCGTTCACGCATAGAGCCTTTCATACAGCGTGCGGATGATGCCCGCCGTCACGCCCCAGATGTTCCTGTCGCCATAGGGCATGGTGTAGAAGAACCGTTCCCTGTTCTCCCAGATCCGGCTGCCCCTGCCGTGATTGGCGGGATCCATCAGGAACGACAACGGGACCTCGAAGGCGTCGTCAACCTCGTCCTGGTTTATGGTCAGGAGAAAACCGGGGCGCACGACGGATAAGACCGGTGCGATCCGATAACCGCTGCCCGAAACATAATCCGGCATGCGCCCGATCACGTCGATGAAACTGCGGTCGAGGCCGATCTCCTCTTCGGCCTCGCGCAACGCCGCCTCCTCGGGCGAGCCGTCCGTCGCGTCGATGCCCCCTCCGGGAAAGGCGACCTGTCCCGAATGGCTCCTCAGCTTTTCGGCACGTTTGGTAAGCAGCACCGTGGCCTGCTCACCATGATCGACAATCGGCACCAGCACGGCGGCGTCGCGTAACGGCCTCTGGAAGAGGACACGCGGAATGCCGGGGTTCCATCTATGGTCCCCATATTCGCCATCGCCCTCCGAGCCGCGCTCGAGCGCCGCGCGGATGCGAAAATCCTTGGCCGTGAAAGGCTTGGCTGGAGCGTCGTCCATATTCAGGCGCTCAGCTCCCTGAGCTTCTCCACCGGCATGATCGGATAGATTTGTCCCCTGGAGCGCACGGCGAACATCAGCCTTCCCCCGATTTCGATTTCCTCGCCGTATTCCACCAGCTCATACATGACCGGGCGGGCAACCAGCGCCTCCAATCGCCCGCGCACCAGCACATAGGGCTTCAGGCCTCCAGTCCCGTCTTCGTTCACGAACCGGAGCGGATGGTCGGCACCCACCTCGACCACGTCGCCGACATTGGTCCTGAAGGTGATGACGCGCTCGTCGCCGATGCCCGATGCATTCATCTCCACGATCACGAAGGGCGCGTCGACGACTCGGATGCCGACTTTCTCCACCGGCGTGACGAGGTAGGTCCGACCATCATCGTCCTTGCGCAACACGGTCGAAAAGAGCTGGACCAGCGGCATACGACCGATCGGCGTGCCCAGATAGAACCAGGTCCCGTCAGGCCGTATCTCCATGTCGATATCGCCGCAAAAGTCGGGATTCCAACGCTCTACGGGAGGAAGACCTTTGCCGGCTCTTGCCGCGCGGGAGATCAGAGCCTCCAGGCCCTGAGCATCGGGGGCCCGCGTCAAACTCCTGTTCGCGTCGTTCTGTTCGGCAGTCATGGTCACGAAATAGTCACTGTTCTCGCGCTTGTCAGCAAGGAAGGGTGATTTAAGTTCACCCTGTGACGCCGCCAAGGTGCGAGCCCGAGGATCGTGCCTGGGACCGGGCGTCCTGGACGAGCAGAGGGATCCGCCTGATGAGCGTGATGATCAAGGAAGCCGTGGTCGGCGAGCGGGAGATGATCGCGGAGGCCGAAAAGGCGCTCGACGACATCTCGAAGGTCCGCGAAGGCGTCGGCCGGGTGATTTTCGGCCAGGAAAGCGTGGTCGAGCGCGCGCTTGTCGGCTTGTTGGCCGGCGGCCATGCTCTGCTTGTCGGCGTTCCCGGACTTGCCAAGACGAAGCTGGTCGAGACGCTCGGCGTCGTGCTTGGTCTCGATTCGCGCCGCGTGCAGTTCACGCCCGACCTGATGCCCTCCGACATCATCGGCTCCGAAGTGATGGAGCAGGACGAGAACGGCCGGCGCTCATTCCGCTTCATCCCCGGTCCGATCTTCGCGCAATTGCTGATGGCCGACGAGATCAACCGCGCCAGCCCGCGCACGCAGTCGGCGTTGCTCCAGTCGATGCAGGAGTATCACGTCACCGTGGCCGGCACGCGCCACGACCTGCCCTCGCCATTCCATGTGCTGGCCACCCAGAATCCATTGGAACAGGAAGGTACCTATCCTCTTCCCGAGGCGCAGCTCGACCGCTTCCTCATGCAGATCGATATCCTCTATCCCGACATCTCGGCGGAGCGCCGTATCCTCCTCGAAACAACCGGCGTCGAGGATGCCAGACCCAATAATGTTCTCGATCCCGCCCGATTGAAGGCCATCCAGCTTCTCATTCGCCGCATGCCGGTACCGGAAAGCGTGGTCGAAGCGATTCTGGACCTGGTCCGCTCGGCACGCCCTGGCCAGGGCAATGCGGACACCGACAAGCATGTCGCCTGGGGTCCTGGCCCCCGTGCGAGCCAGGCGCTGACGCTTTGTGCCCGCGCCCGCGCACTCTACGACGGGCGGCTTGCCCCGTCTGTAGACGATGTGCTCGCGCTGGCGGAGCCCGTTCTCCAGCATCGTATGGCCTTGACATTCGCCGCCCGCGCCGAGGGCATGAGCGTGCGCGACGTGATTGCCCGGCTGGTGAAGGCGCAGGGCTGAACATGACGGCATCGAGGCCACAGGCTTGATGGCGCGGATCGGTGAAGCCACCGCCCCAATCGCCACGCGCGATGCACTTGCCCGTGGCCGCATGCGCGCATCGCTCGTTCCGGATCTCCTGGTCGAGGCCCGACGCATCGTCAACACGGTGATCGCCGGCTGGCACGGGCGCCGCAAGCGCGGCATCGGCGAGAACTTCTGGCAGTTCCGACCTTATGTCGAAGGAGACGCCATAGCCCGGATCGATTGGCGCCGCTCCGCTCGCGACGATCACACCTATGTGCGGGATCGCGAATGGGAGGCGGCTCATACGGTCTGGCTGTGGGCCGATCCGTCGGCCTCCATGCTTTACAAATCGGCTGGCGCGGCAGTCTCCAAGGAATCGCGCGCATTGGTGCTCATCCTGGCGCTCGCCGAACTGCTCTCGCGCAGCGGGGAACGCATTGCCTGGCCGGGACTCACCGACCCGTTCACCGCGCGCAATGGCGCCGAGCGGCTGGCCGCGCAACTCGCCCAGGCATCGGCTCTTCCGCCGAGACCCGATCTTTCCAGCATACGCCGCTTCTCCGACATCATCATCGCGAGCGATTTCCTCGATCCCGTAGAGGACACCATGGCTTGGCTGGACGTGCTGGCGCGACATGGCGTGCGAGCGCATCTGGTCGAGGTCGCCGACCCCGCCGAGGAGACCTTCCCCTACGCCGGCCGCACGGAATTCACCGATCCCGAATCCGGTGACAAGTTGACAGCTGGCCGTGCCGAAACCCTCAGTGAAGAATATCGCCTGCTTTATTCCGCCCGCCGGGAGGAGCTCGCAGGATGGTGCAAGCGGTTGGGCTGGAGCTATACGGTCAATCACACCGACCGGCTCGCTTCCGAGGCCTTGGTGCGCGTTCACATGGCGATGACGGCCGATAGCGGCTACGCCGCGAGGACGGGCGCATGAGCTGGCTTTCGCTTTCCTTCGGGACGCCGATGGTCCTATGGGGCCTGCTTGCCCTGCCGGTGATCTGGTGGCTGTTGCGACTGACGCCGCCAATGCCGCAGAGAGAGGTCTTCCCTCCCCTCAGGATTCTTTCGCGCGTGCTGAGGAGCGAGGAGACGCCGCACCGCAGCCCGTGGTGGCTGACCTTGCTGCGGCTGGTCATGGCCGCGCTCATCGTGCTTGCGCTCGCTGAACCCGTTTTCAATCCCCGCCAGGAGTTGCCGGCCGGCGGGCCGGCGCTGGCGCTGGTTGTCGACAATGGCTGGGCGAGCGCACCCGACTGGGACCGGCGCATCGCCACTGCGGAGCGGCTTGTCGACGATGCGGCCGCCAGCGGCATTCCGGTGCTGCTCGCCTTCACCGCCGAAAGGCCCAACGCCGATATCGGGCCGTTCGATGCGAAAGCGGCGCGCGACCGGCTGCGCGCGGCGGCGCCGCGTCCAGTGCCAGTCGATCGGCCCGCAGTGTATGCGCGCATCGCGGCGGCACTGCAGGCGATACCCGGCGCAAGTGTCGCCGTGCTTTCGGATGGTCTCGCCGCCGAAGGCGATTCTCAGGCGTTCGACACGCTGCTCGGCCAGAATCCCTCGCGTCTTGTGTGGGCAGTGCCGGACCGACTCGGACTCGCCGGCTTGACCGGCGCGGAGAACGCGGTGGATGGCTTCACCCTGACGGCGATTCGCGCGCCCGGCGATCCAGGGCCGCGCAGCGCGACCGCGGGCGCCTTCGACGACAAGGGCCGCCGCATTGCCGATGCAACCTTCGCCTTCGGCCCCGGCGAGACGACGGCCACGGGACGCATGGTGGTGCCGTTCGAGTTGCGCAACGATTTCGCGGCCGTCGCCATTGACGGCGAGCCGCAGGCCGGAGCCGTCCGTGTTCTCGACGAAAGCTCCAAGCGTCGGCGCGTCGGGCTCCTCTCGCAGGGCGAGGCCGACCAGGCTCAACCGTTGCTGTCACCACTCTACTACATTCGCCGCGCACTCGAACCTTTTGCGGACCTCGTGGTCCCGCCGAGTTCCGATCTTGCCGAAGCAATCCCGCAATTGCTGGAGCAGAAACCGGCGATGATCATAATGGCCGACATCGGGACCATTCCCGCGGGCGCGCGCGAACAACTGATCGACTGGCTGCACAATGGCGGCACCCTGGTCCGCTTCGCAGGGTCCCGCATGGCCGCGGCGGAAAACGACGAGGAGTTGCTGCCCGTGCGGCTGCGCCTAGGCGAGCGTTCCCTGGGCGGCGCCCTGTCCTGGACCACGCCCCAGCCGGTCAGTGAGTTTCCGGGGAGCGGTCCGTTTGCCGACCTGACGCCTCCGAGGGAAGTGACTGTGACGCGCCAGCTCCTCGCCGAGCCGACACCCGACATCGTGGAACGAACGTGGGCGAACCTCGCCGACGGCACACCTCTGGTTACGGGCGCCCGTCGAGAGAAGGGCACCGTTGTCCTCTTTCATGTGACGCCCGAGGCGACATGGTCGAACCTGCCGATATCCGGCAGCTTCGTCGACATGCTTCGGCGCCTCGTGCAGATGTCGCGCAACCAGGGCCAAGCTGGCGGGGGCGGCGCTCCAAGCGCTGCTGCGCTAGCTCCCTATCGGATGATCGCCGCAAACGGGGCCCTCGTGCCGCCCCCGCCCGACGCCAAGCCGCTCGTACCCGGCCCGCATGCCCAGGTGACGATCGAGAACCCGCCCGGTCTCTACGGCGCGGAGGAAGGCGTGGTCGCCCATAACCTGCTCGCAGCCAACGCCTCATTGACACCCATTGCCAGACCGCAGCTTGCGGCCCCGCTGACCGAGTTACGCTATGCCTTCGACGAATCGCGCGACATGAAAGGTCCCCTCTTGGCCGCTGCGCTGCTGCTCATGGTACTCGACACGCTTGCCGTTCTCTGGATGGGCGGGGTTCTGTCCCGCCGGTTTCGGAATGCCGCACGCGGCGGAGCCACCGCGGCGCTCGTCTTGATCGCGGCAGGTTTCTTGTTCGGCGCGGTTGACCGTGCCGCGGCGCAGGATACCCGACCGACGGATGCCGAGGCCGTCGACGCGATCTCGGTCACCCGGCTTGCCTATGTGGTGACGGGCGACTCGGCGATCGATTCGATCAGCCGAGCCGGGTTGACCGGTCTGACGCATTTTCTGGCTGAGAAGACTGCGCTCGAGCCCGGGGAGCCGGCCGGAGTGGACATCGGCAAGGACGAACTTTCGTTTTACCCCCTCCTCTATTGGCCGATCGATCCCGGCGCCGCCATGCCATCCGACGCAGCCATCGCGCGGATCGACGCCTATATGAAGCAGGGCGGAACGGTGCTTTTCGACACCCGCGACCAGTTCGCCTCGGGGCTCGACGGCTCGACCAGTCCGGCCACGGAGCGACTGCGGGACATTCTCGGCCACCTCAACGTTCCGCCGCTGGAACCGGTGCCGCAGGACCATGTGCTGACCAAGGCGTTCTTCATCCTCCCGGAATTCCCCGGTCGGTTCAACGGCAGTCCGCTCTGGGTGGAAGCGTCCCTGGACGCGACCAACACCGACAATCGACCGGTTAGAACCGGGGATGGCGTGACGCCGATCATGATCACCGCCAACGACTTCGCCGGCGCCTGGGCCGTCGACGAGAACGGCGATCCCATGCTGCCGACCGTGCCGGCCGACCCGATGCAGCGGATCTACGCCTTACGGGCCGGCGTCAACATCCTGATGTATATGCTCACCGGCAACTACAAATCCGATCAGGTGCACGTGCCGATCCTGCTCGAGAGGCTGGGGCAGTAGCATGAACTGGTCTGTCGCCCTCGAACCGCTCCTGTCATGGACATGGCTCGCCGTCGTACTGGTGCCGCTCGCGCTGCTGGCGCTCGTCGGGCTCCTGTTCAGACAGCGCGGGGCGGTCGTGCGGCTGGTTGCCTTGGCGGCGCTTGCGGCAGCGCTGATCAACCCGGTCCTGTTGGACGAGGAGCGCGAGCCGTTGAAAAGCGTCGTGGCCGTCGTCGTCGACCGCAGCCAGAGTCAGCATATCGGCCAGCGCACAGAACAGGCTGATGCCGCGCTCGCGGCGCTCCAGGAGAAGCTCGGCCGGTTCAAGCAATTCGACGTTCGGGTCGTCGAGGCCGGCAATACGGACGCCGCGGACGAACGCACCCAGACACGGCTATTCGAGGCGCTGGAAAGTGCGTTGCGGGACGTGCCGCCTTCGCGCATCGCCGGCGCGGTGATGATCACCGACGGTCAGGTACACGATGTCCCGCAAGGGACAGGCAACTTCCATGCGCCGCTGCATGCGCTGGTCACCGGTCAGGAGGGGGAGAAGGACCGCCGCATACGGTTCGAGAGGGCGCCACGCTTCGGCATCGTGGGCAAGCCGCTCGACATGACGTATCGCATCATCGACAGCACAGGAGAAACCGGCACGGCCAACGTGCGGGTCTCGGTCAATGGTGAGCAGGTGTCCGTGCAGGAAGCGCCCATCGGCCGGGAGATTCCGCTCGAAATCACCATCCCGAACGCGGGCCGCAACATCGTGGAACTCGCGATCGAGCGTGTCCCGGGCGAATTGACAGACACCAACAACCGCGCCATCGCGCTCGTCGACGGGATCCGCGAGAACCTTCGCGTGCTTCTCGTCTCCGGCGAGCCTCACGCCGGGGAGCGCACTTGGCGCAATCTGTTGAAGTCCGACGCATCGGTCGATCTCGTCCACTTCACCATCCTGCGGCCGCCCGAGAAGCAGGACGGGACGCCGATCAACGAATTGTCGCTGATCGCGTTTCCGACCCGCGAGCTGTTCGTCGAGAAGATCAACGATTTCGACCTGATCATCTTCGACCGGTACCAGCACAGGGACGTGCTGCCGATCCTGTATTACGACTACATCGCCGAATATGTCGAAAAGGGCGGCGCACTCCTGATCGCGGCCGGGCCGGAATATGCCGGCGAGCAGTCGATCGCCAAGACCCCTCTCATTGCCGCGCTGCCCGGCCTGCCGACGGGCGAAGTCGTCGAGCAGGGCTTTTATCCGCGGCTCACCGAGCTTGGGAAGCGTCACCCCGTGACGAGGGGCCTCGAGGGATCCTCCGACGAGCCGCCGCATTGGAGCCGCTGGTTCCGGTTGATCGGCATAGACCGGCCCGAGGGCGAGACGGTGATGAAAGGCCCAGACGATCGGCCGCTGCTCATCCTCAACCGCAAAGGCGAAGGCCGCGTCGGGATGTTCCTCTCCGATCAGGGCTGGCTATGGGCACGTGGTTTCGAGGGCGGAGGCCCGCATGTCCAGCTCTACCGGCGTATCGCGCATTGGCTGATGAAGGAGCCTGAGCTGGAGGAGGAGCGGCTCACCGCTGCCGGCCGGGGAATGACGCTCGACATCAGCCGGCAGACCATGACCGATGACCCGGGCCCGGCACGGGTGATCACGCCGAGCGGCAAGACACTCAACGTACCGCTTTCGTCCTCCACGCCAGGGCTCTTCACCGGCAGCGTGGAAACCGACGAGATCGGCCTGTATCAGGTGGGCAATGGCGACCTCTCGGCGCTTGCCCATGTTGGTCCCGTCAACGCCCCCGAATTCGCCGACGTCGTCTCGACCGAGGAGGTCCTGCGGCCCTTTGCGGAAGCGACGGGCGGCAGCGTGCGCAGGCTAGAAGGAAAGACGGGGCTCCATATGCCCGATGTCGTACCGGTGCGCAGCACGAGCTCGACGGCGGGAGCCGATTGGATCGGGCTGAGGACCACCAACGACAGCGTCCTGAAGTCGGTAAGCCGCGTGCCCCTGTTCGCCGGCTTCCTGGGTCTCGGCTTGCTCCTCCTCGCATTCGGCTCCATGTGGTACCGCGAGGGTCGGTGAGCCTGAGCACGCCGCAAGGCCGGCATGATGACTGACTGCGCCACATGGCGTCTACCTTGGAGGCTGCATCGGGCGATGCAGCATCCACTCCAGCCGAGCGTCGATCCCTACGCAGGCACCTGGAGACGGTCCTCGTGATCGACCATGCCTGTGAGCGTCGCGACGGCGCCGGGCTTGATTTCGACGGCGAGCACTCTCAAGAGGTCGACCGGCCGCGGCATCGAGATTTGGCCGCGTGGAATACGCTTGAAGCCAAGGGGACCGTAATAGGGTTCGTCGCCGACCAGTATCACCATGCCGGCGCCGGCCTGCTCCGCCGCCTCCAGCGCCATCTTCACCAGCCGCCGGCCGATGCCGATATTCTTGTAAGCCGGCTTCACCGCGAGCGGCCCGAGCATAAGCGCCCTGCCCTCGCCCGCAGCGACCCGTGTCATCCGGACCGACCCCACGACCGCGCCGTCATGCATCGCAACGAACGACATCTGACGCTCGTGCGGGCCACCTTCGCGAATGTGATAGGCGGCGCGGACAAAGCGTCCGGGCCCGAAGGCTTCCGCGTTGATCTCTTCGATTTCGGGGTCGTGCGCCGGAGATTCCGGCAGATACATCACGTCGTCGGCAGTCATGGTCTTCTCGTCCGGTCGATCTTGCGAATTGGTTAACCGCAGGGCGCAACGGCTCTGCGGGTTCAGCGCTCATTCAAGCGCTGGCGCCATTTCGTCGTCGGTCGATCCGGATCATGAAGACAGGTGACATGATGAATCCCGCTAGCATCCATTTGCGGCCTCGTCCATGGGGCCGGTAAAAATTTTTACGTAGAGCCGGTATGTTGACGAACCGTTCACGCCAAGACCCTGGCGGCGTCGATCGTTCCGACTACATCGAAGGCAAAACCGAGAGGATCGAGGCTATGGGATTGCTTGTCCAAGGGAAATGGCAGGACGTCTGGTACTCCACCAAGGAGACGGGCGGACGTTTCGAACGTTCGCAGTCCCAGTTCCGCAACTGGATAACGGTCGATGGGGCGCCTGGCCCGAGCGGCAGGGGCGGCTTCAAGGCGGAACCCGGCCGCTATCATCTCTATGTTTCGCTCGCCTGCCCATGGGCCCACCGGACGCTCATCTACCGCAGGTTGAAGGGGCTGGAAGACGCGATCTCGGTTTCGATCGTCCACCACCATCTGGGCAAGGATGGCTGGACATTCCTCGCGGAGGATGGAGGAACCGGCGACCGTCTCTATGGCTTGGAGTTCCTGCACGAGATCTACACCAAGGCCGACCCTGCCTATTCCGGCCGCGTCACGGTGCCGGTCCTGTGGGACAAAGAATGGCAGACGATCGTGTCCAACGAATCGTCCGAGATCATCCGCATGCTGAACTCCGCCTTCGACGAATGGGGCGACGCCTCGCTCGACTTCTACCCCGAAGCGTTGCGCGAGGAGATCGACGCCTTGAATGCGATGATCTATCCGGCGGTGAACAATGGTGTCTATCGGGCCGGCTTCGCCACCAGCCAGGAAGCCTATGAAGAGGCGTTCGAGGAGGTGTTCGCGGTGCTCGACACGCTTGAGCAGCGCCTTGCAAAGCAGCGCTACCTGACGGGGAGCCGGATCACCGAAGCAGATTGGCGGCTGTTCACGACGCTCCTGCGCTTCGACCCGGTCTATGTCGGCCACTTCAAGTGCAACCTGCGCCGCATCGCCGACTATCCGAACCTTTCGAACTATCTGCGCGATCTCTACCAGAACCCGAAAGTTGCAGAGACCGTCGACATCGAACACATCAAGAAGCACTATTACGGCAGCCACGGCACCATCAATCCGACCCTCATTGTGCCGAAAGGTCCGGAGATCGACTATGGCGCGCCGCACGATCGAGGGCGGTTCGGCGAGCCTAGTGGCTTCTAGGGCATGTGTCCCGAAAGTGTGCAGCGGTTCTGAATTAAGGACATGCAAGAAAGCTGTAAGCTGAAGCATGTCTCGCGAATCTCGATTCGCGCGACATGCTTTATGGTCACCAATATTTGGAAACTTCGGCGCCTTCGAAGACTTCACTGATACGTCGCAAGGTCGCGGGGGTGGTCGCATCCGGCAGTCGGTCGACCGGGAAGAAACCCGCTTCGGCAATCTCGCGGTCACGCAATTTCGGGGCGCTCTGGCGAAAACCTGTGACAAGGTAGAAGCCGACGTGGTCGCGCCGGCTCGACCGAACGTTGTAGTGCATGGAGCGCAGGACCGGCGGTTCGAGCAGCTCGATATTGCCCTCCTCCGCCAATTCGCGGACCAACGCCTCCTCCATCGTCTCGCCCGTTTCCACGCCTCCACCGGGCAGTTGCCAGCCTGGCACATAGGTATGGCGGATCAGGAAGACGGAATTCGAGGTGGCGTCGTGAACGAGGCCCCGGGCGCCGAGCGTCATCGGCCGTCGCAGCACGAAATAGAGATGGAAGAGCCTGGCGCGCAAGCCGGGCCAGCCCGTCTGACGAAAACGTGCTTCCTCCTCGGCGTTCGTGCGCCAAGGAGCCAGTTCAACTCCCGTCGGTCCTGATCTAAGAAGGGTCATGTTCAGGCTTGCGCATCTTTCAGATATCCATCTCGGGCCGCTTCCCGATGTAGAATATTATCAGCTCGTCTCCAAGCGGGCGCTTGGCTATGTGAATTGGCACCGCAATCGACGGCGTTTCCTGCATGACGACGTGATCGACGCCATCATCGCCGACATGAAGGCGGCCGAGCCCGACCACATTGCCGTCACCGGAGACCTCGTCAACCTGGCGCTCGACATCGAGATCGATATGGCGCGACAATGGCTGGGGCTACTCGGCGACCCCCATGACGTATCGGTCGTGCCCGGCAATCACGATGCCTATGTGCCCGGCGCCTTCGACAAGGTCTGTCGCACCTGGGGCGCTTGGATGACAGGCGATGACAGCGACCCGCCCGCCGACCGGCGGGCTTTTCCATACATGAGAAAAAGGGGCAAGGTCGCGCTCATCGGCGTGAGCTCGGCGCGCGCCACGGCGCCATTCATGGCAACGGGCTTCTTTCGGGAGCGCCAAGCGCGGCGACTCGCCCGGTTGCTCGACGAGGCGGGCCGTCTCGGCCTGTTCCGTGTCGTGATGATCCATCACCCGCCGCTGCGCGGCGCGGTTTCGCCCCACAAGCGGCTGTTCGGCATCCAGCGTTTCCAGAGCGTCGTGCGCTGGCACGGCGCCGAACTCGTGCTGCATGGCCACTCCCACCTGCCCAGCCAGGGCGCGATCGAGGGACCAGGCGGGCAGTCGGTTCCGGTCATCGGCGTTGCAGCCGCCGGCCAATCTCTGGGCGGCCTCAAGCCGGCCGCTCAATTCAATCTCTTTGAGATCTCGGGCTCGCCGGGAAGGTGGAGCGCCAAGTTGATGCGCCGAGGGCTGACCGGTGCGGCCTTGCCGCCATCCGAACTTTCGGCGGTCGAACTCTATCCGCAAGACGTGGAGGACGCCGCCGTGCTCAGAAGCTAGTCCACAGCTGGGAGAGCCTGTCCCACAGGAGCGTGCCTGTGAGGAGAAATCCGACCAACGCCCCGGCCAAGACGATCAGCAAGGCGGACAGCACCGTCCACCAACCACGCGATGACCTCGGTCTGTCTCTGGCGGTTTGCCTGTCGGCGCCAGGAAGAATCGGCTCGGTCGCACCTTCCATCAGACGCTGGCGTTCGACCAGGCGCTCGGCGATATAACGGGTGACCTGGTCGGCGACCGGCTTCACGTCGGCAGATTCCGCAAGCACGACCCGGCCGAGTCGCGTGTCCTTGAGGAAACGATAGGTGCGTCGGTCTCGCCCCATGGTGACGTGGCTCACGGCGTCGATCCAAAGGCGCGGCTGCATGCCCGACGAGATGACGAAATCGAAATTCTCCACGTCGCCGGGCACCTCCTCGAAAACCGGCCGGAGCTCGGCAGCCAACATTTCGAGGCGCATGCGCTGGGCTTCGCGCATTTCCACCACGACGTCGTCGCGATCCGCGGCCGCGTTCTTCACCTCCCGAATTGCATCGGAAAGCTTTCGCGCCTTGTCGATCGCAGTCACCTTCTCGCTTGCGTCGCTCATCGTCCGGACCTCGGCTCATCCGCGGAGGTCCTTACACGGACGCGCGGCACTCTACTGCGCACTTAAGAAAGCATTAACATAAAGCATGGGGGAAAACACGCAATTCGCCGTCCTTCCTCGCCGACAGAAGCCCCGCCGCCCCCAGGTTTGGACGCGCTCGAATTCACGCTCTCCTGGTTTCGGACGGCCGGGAAAAATCCATCTCGCATCTTCCGGTCGGGCTGGAATCCCGTTCCTTCCCCTGCCGGCGCTTAGCCCCTACTTCTCGCCACCTCGGCTGCTGCCGGTCGCTCAAGGAAGCTTCCATGCCACCACGTCTCCTCAGATCCATGTTGTTTGCCGGCCTTGCCCTCGGACTGTCGCCGGCTCTCGCCCAGTCGTCACCCGAAACCACCGGGACGAAGCATGTCGACGCACCCGCGGGGCGGGCGGTCGTGATGAATTTCGAGAACGAGACCGCGCTCAACACGCTGGCCGCGAAAGGGAAAACCGTCGTGTTCTTCTTCGCGAGCTGGTGCCCGAACTGCCGCGCGACCGTGACCGAACTCAACGCCCGATGGGCGGAAGTCAATCCGGACATCACTCTCGTCATTGCCGACTACGACAAGGAAACGGCACTGAAGGCGAAGTTCGGGATTACGTATCAAGACACGTTTGTCTTGCTCGACGAGACAGGCAAAACAGCCAAATTCTGGAACGGCGGAGGCGTCGACGGCCTTAACGCCAACACCGCTTCATTCTGATCCTTGCATGCCTGTCACCATCGGGTTTGCTTTTCTGGCGGGCATCGTCACGGTCCTGTCGCCTTGCGTACTGCCGCTCCTGCCCGTGATCTTCGCCACTGCGGCGCAGCAGGGCAGATCCCGTCCGTTAGGCCTCATCGCAGGTTTCGTCGGCAGCTTCACGCTCGCAACGCTGACGCTGAGCTTCCTGGTGCGCTCTCTCGGCCTCTCCCCCGACGTCAACCGAACCCTCGCCGCGGCAATCCTGATCGTGCTTGGTCTCGTCCTGGCGGTTCCTGCTATCCATGACGCATTCGAGCGCTGGGCGAGCGCGCTGGTCGGACGGTTGCCGAGAGGCCGAGAGAAGTCTGACAGCGGGCTCCTCGGCGGATTGGCGGTCGGCGCGGGGCTCGGGCTTGCATGGAGCCCTTGCGTCGGCCCCATCATGGCATCCGTCATCACGCTTGCGCTCAACCAGCAAGTCAACGCCGGTGCGGTTGCCATTACCCTTGCCTTCGCGCTCGGCACCGCGCTTCCGATGGCGGCGGTGCTCGTCGGCGGGCGCGGCATCGTCACACAGCTCCGCTGGTTCCAGACCAACGCGATCCGTATCCAGCGCGTTCTGGGCACGATCCTGTTCCTGAGCGGCTTCACCATCCTCGTCGGCTGGGACAGGGCCATCCAGGTGCAATTGCTCACTTGGTTCCCCGGGTGGGAACAGTCACTGATCGGCTGGGAACCGGCGCCCTGAAGCGGGAGCCGGATCGAGAAGGGAAAAACGTGCTATCCGCCGGGCGAAAATGGCAATCCTGCACCTTCAGTTCGACCACGCCTGTTGGCAAACCAGATCGTCCTTCCCAATCGAGGTATTTGCCATGTTGACCAAGACGTTTCGCTCTCACCTGCGCGCAGGTGTGTTCGGCGCCATCGCGCTGACTGCGGTGCCCTCTGTGGGCATCCTCTCCGACGTGACGGTGGCGCATGCCGAAACCGCGCTGCCGATCATCGTTTCGCCGCCGCAGGCCAAGCAATTGATCGCCGCGGGTGCCAAGATCGTGGACGTGCGGTCGCCGCAAGCCTATGCAAAGGGACACATTCCGGGTGCGGTGAACCTGCCCTGGCAGAGGCTCAACGTGTCGGAGGCCGATGGCATCCGAAACGAGTTCGCAAGCGACGCTGTTTTCGAGAAGGAGTTCAGCGCCGCCGGCCTGAGCTATGGCGACACGGTCCTGATCTACGACACGACGGCGCTGCCCGGCCGCGCCTATGTAGCCTTCGAATATGCCGGCTTCGGAGACAAGACACACGTGCTGGACGGTGGCGTGGCGGCTTGGACGGATGGGCTGTCGACCGAGGCCGTGGTGGCCTCCGCCAAGGACTTCAAGCTCGACCGCAAGAACGACATCCGCGTCGACAAGAGCTATGTCGAGGCCAGGGTCGGAACGTCCGACGCGATCATCATCGATGGGCGCAACGAAGATGCCTACGCCGACGGGCATATTCCCGGCGCCCAGGCGCTTCCCGCCTCGAGCTTGCTCAACAAGAACGCCACGCTTCAATCCGAGCCGGTCCTTACGGCGCTTCTGGAATCCAAAGGGGTGAAGCCGGAACAGGAAGTCGTCTCCTACTGCGGCAGCGGGGTAGCGGCCGCCAACAACTATCTCGCGCTGAAGAACCTAGGCTACAAGAACGTTGTCCTTTATGACGCCAGTTGGGACGAGTGGAGCCGTGATCCGCGATCCGGACAACAGGTCTCGCTCGCCAACTATACGTTCGAGGGCACGCCAACGACCGGCACGGACGGCAACCCGCAATTCCTCGACGAGAAGGACGTCAAGGCCCTGGCCGGCGATCCGAACGTGGTCGTGGTCGATGTGCGCTCGCCTTCGGACTTCGCGGCAGGGCACATACCCGGCGCCGTCAACGTCTATTGGGACTCGACATTCGACAAGGATCGCGTGCTCCTGCCGTCCGAGCAGCTCAGGAAAATATATGCCGACGCAGGCGTGACCCCGGACAAGCGCGTCGTACTGTTCACGCGCGGCGGCCTTCAGCTCTCGCACAGCTACACGGTGCTCAATCTCCTTGGTTACAAGAAGATCGACTTTTTCACCGGCAAATTCGAGGGCTGGGAGAACGGCGCGTTTAAGCGAACCTGATCCTTAATCTAGGACTTAGGCCCGAGCTGTCGCCGGATAACCTCGGCGACCAGTTCGGGCGCCTCGTCGATCAGCATGTGCCCGGCACCATCGACGCGATGTAGCGCGAAGCGCGGCGGCAGATCGTTCGTCTGATGGGCGGGAAGAACGCCGTCCAACTGACCCCAGACGACCGCGACGGGCATGGCCAGTCCCGCGAGCCATTCACGGGGGATGACGCCTTGCTTGCCGTCGCGGCAAATAAGCCCGCCGATCTCGATCAGTTTTTCGCGCTGCCCCGGCAGTTCGCGCAGCGCGTGGCAGCCGCGTACAAGCTCCTCCGGCAGCGGGCTGTTGAAGCCGAACATTCCCTCGAGCGCTGCCCGCATCTCCATCTCGCTTCGGGCGGCTGCATAGCGGGCAAGCAGGCGGTGATTGATCTCGGGGCCGAAACCGCCCGGCGCGAGAAGGGTCAAGGAGGAAACGCGCTCCGGCTCGCTCGATGCGACAATCGTGGCGACAGCCCCGCCCATCGAATGGCCGACGAGATGAACACGCTGAACTTGCCGCCGCGACAGGTCGTCAAGAATGGCCCGGACCGCAACCTTGACGGGACCTCCTCCTGGCCAGGAGAGCGAGCCGGCATGACCGGGAAGGTCGTAGGCGATCACTGTTGCCCTGTCGGAGAGCGCATCCTGCACAGCTGTCCAGACTTGATGCGAGCCGCCGAATCCATGGAGCAACACGACGACCTGCGGACCATCACCGGTCCGGCGTGCAAAAAGTTCGTGATCCACCTTATTCCCCGTCGATGACCTCAACTCGCGCTTCCGAGGCCGGCTGTCCGCAACGCCTGCACCAGTTTCTCGGTAAGATCCGGCGGATAACCCGATTTCTGAAGCGCGGAGCGGGGATCCTTGACGAATTGCGGATACGTATCGACCAACTCCTTGAGGAGAATGTCCCGCTGGGGCTGGTTTCCCTCCCACTGGGCAATGATGATGCGCGCGGCGAGATAGTGCGGGCGCTTGCCTGAAACCAGCGCTTCCGTCGCGCTTGCCGCCCTCTTCATGTCACCCAACATGAATTTCCCGAGAAAGAGCGAATAGTCCCACCAGCTCGGATGGGAACTCGAAGCCTCGACCGCTCTTTGCATGATCGGGCTGCCCGTCGCATAGTCGCCCGAGTAGATCAGCGCATAACCGTAGGCTGCGGCCATGCTGAGATCATACGTGTTCAGCTCGTAGGCTTTCCGCATCCAGCGGATCGATTCGGCCGTATTGCCGTTGCGGCCGAGAATGAAGCCATAGGCACGATGGGCGTAAGGGCTGGTCGCGCCGGCCAGAACCCCGCGATGGGCCAGGTCCATGGCCTGCTCCAACGTCGCCCCGGACGGATAGGCGTAACCGTCCGTTATCGTCTCCAGGACGAGGGCCGCCAGTTCGGAATAAATGAGGGGCGACTTCGCGTTGGCGTCGAGGAGCCGCTGGAAGCAATCATAGGCGGCGCGGTGCTTTTCCGGGGTCTGGTCGAGATAGTAGTTGTCGTTGAGGAGCAGACATTCCGTCAGGCCCGCCTGAAGCTTCTTCTGCTCGATGAAGCTGTAGATGACGCCGGAGACCGGCATCGTCGAACTGAGCATATCCGCCACTTGGTCGTTGAGTTGTTCGCGGCTGCTCGAAGACGGCGCGAATTGCCGCGATACCAGGACAGCCCCGGTCGAGCCGTGCTGAAGCTCCACGACAACTTTGCCCGCCGCGGGCAAGGGAGTGATATCGAAGACGAAATCTGTCTGTGGGTTCGTTCCGTCCCGGTCAGCGCCATTGCGCTCGCGAGCGATGAACTCGACCGTGTCGAAGCCCGCGAGCCCAGTCCTGAAGACCATCGCGAGCTTGACTGTGTCGGGGTCGCCGGCATCCGCGGATATGTGCACTGTGGGCAGCGTTTCCAACTGATCGGATGGTCCGATGCTGGCCGTGGAGAAAGCTCGCCCCCCACCCGCCATGGCCGCTTCCTGCACGCCGTCCTGAGGGACGGTAATGCGCAAGACGAGGAAACCCAGCATAGCAATGATGGCGCCAAGCGCCATCCAGAACATGCGTACGTGGCGCGCCAGTTGCGGGCTGAGAGGCGTCCGTTCTTGCGCTACCGCCGCGGTCTCGCTCGGCAGCGAGATCTCGGTCGGCTCCTGGGTGAGAACGATATCGTCTGCCGGCTTCGTGACGGGCGGCGTCGAAACGATCTGATATGCAGGAACGTAGCTGCCGCGCGGAATGGTGACCCTGATGGGATCGTTGGTCCCCTCGGTGGCGTAATAGTGTTCGAGAAGCTCGCGCAGGCGTCCGGCCTGCACACGCACGACCGCATCCGTCGAGGGATCGAACTCAGCATCCTTCCCGAACACGTCCATGGCAATGGCGAAGCCCTTGAGGCGCTCGGCCTCGCCCGCCTGCTCGCGGTCGATCAAGTATCGCAGCAAGTTCCGCGCGCGTTCGGAACGGCCAAAAGTATCGCTGCGGAGCACTCGCTCCAGCATCTCGCGCACTGCGGGGGCTGCAGGCGTGTCATATTGCAAGCGTCGGATCCTCGATACCCACGCGGAACTACGGCGAAACCTTATCGCGACTAGCAGATGGTATACAACCAGTACCGTTCGCTAATTTAACAGGTGAAGGGCGCAATCCCAAGAAAGTTGACAAAAAAAGTCTTGCTGTCGGCGGCGCGACCCAACATGCCGTCAAGCCGGCAGGCGGTAGCGTCGAAGCCACCGCCCTTCTATTTGTTTTCCGGGGCTCTCCCCGCGAAGGCCGGCCCGTTCGCGCCTTCGCCTTATCCGACCAGACGGTTCACCGCCGAAACGACCGCCTCCAGCGAGGCCGCCACGATGTTGGTGTTGATCCCAGCCCCGAACAGGCGCCCGCCCGGATGTTCGATCTCCACATAGCTGATCGCCGCCGCATTCGAACCACGCTGGATCGAATGCTCGGAATAATCGAACACCGAAATCGGGATTCCGACATGGCGAGAGAGCGCATCGACGAAGCCGTCGATCGGCCCCGTTCCCGATCCCGTGATCGTCTTCTCGATGCCTCCGTCCAGGATCTTGGCTTCGACGATGCGCTGGCCCTTCCGTTCCGTATCCGGATAGGTGTGGTGATCGATGAATTCGAGCCGCGCACCGGGCTGGTCGACATAGACCTCGAGGAAGCGTTCGTGGATGCGCTGCGAGGGGACCTCCTTGCCTTCCTCGTCGCTGATCTGCTGGATGTCCTGGCTGAACTCTATCTGCAGATTGCGCGGCAGGTTGAGACCGTAATCCGCCTGCAGAACATAGGCGATTCCGCCCTTGCCCGATTGCGAGTTGATGCGGATGATCGCTTCGTAGCTGCGGCCGACATCCTGGGGATCTATCGGCAGGTATGGCACCTCCCAAATCGGCTTGTTCGCCGTCTTGAGCGCCTTCATGCCCTTGTTGATAGCGTCCTGGTGGGAGCCCGAAAAGGCCGTATAGACCAGCTCGCCGACATAGGGATGACGCTCCGCGATCTTCAACTGGTTCGAATACTCGTAGACGTTCTTCATCCGGTCGATGTCCGAGCAATCCAGCTCCGGATCGACGCCTTGCGTGTACATGTTGAGCGCCATCGTCACGACGTCGACATTGCCGGTGCGCTCGCCATTGCCGAAAAGCGTTCCCTCGACCCGATCGGCGCCGGCCAGCAGGCCCAGCTCGGCTGAAGCCACGCCCGTCCCGCGATCATTGTGGGGATGCAGCGAAATGATCAGCTTGTCGCGATTGTCGAGCTGCCGGCACATCCACTCAATCCGGTCGGCATAAATATTGGGCGTCGACATCTCGACGGTCGAGGGCAGATTGATGATGAGCTTGTTCTCGACCGTCGGTTTGACGATCTCGGCCACCGCGTTGCAGATCTCCAACGCCACTTCGAGCTCGGTCCCGGTAAAGCTCTCAGGCGAATACTGGAAGCGGTAGCCACCGCCGGCCTTGGCTGCCATGTCGGTGATCATCTTGGCCGCGTCCGTCGCGATCTGCTTGATGCCGGCGACATCTTTCTGGAACACCACGCGGCGCTGCAACTCGCTGGTCGAGTTGTAGAAATGCACGATCGGCGTCTTCGCGCCATCGAGCGCCTCGAAAGTGCGGGTGATCAGTTCGGGCCTGCACTGCACGAGCACCTGCAGGTCCACGCTGTCGGGCACACGGCCATGCTCGATCGCCCAACGCGCGAAGTCGAAATCGGTCTGCGAGGCAGAGGGGAAGCCCACCTCGATCTCCTTGAAGCCCATGTCGAGCAGAAGCTGGAACATGCGGGCCTTGCGGTCGTGGCCCATCGGATCGACCAGCGCCTGATTGCCGTCGCGCAGATCGACCGAGCACCAGATGGGCGCCTTCTCGATGCGCTTGTTCGGCCAGGTGCGATCGGTGAGGCCCACATCAGGATAGGGCTGATACTTGATCGCCGCCTGCGCCATATGGCCTGCCGCGCGAATAGGACTTGTCTCATTCATCTTCTGGTCTCCTGGCGGTCCACCATGCACTCGCCCGAGGGCTGAAGCACCGCCTCTATCACGAATTCGTGGATTTGTTGCGAAGGGCAAGGAGCGTCGGCCGGCATCGATCGCCGGGTGCTCCTTGTCAACGAGCCCGGCGATCGCCGATAAGGCCGAGAAGAAGAAGCGTAGAGGAAAGCGCGCGCGGCGTCTGGCCCGTCAACGCAGGCAGACAGAAAGCCGAAATGTTCGGGCGCGAAGTCATGGTCGAGCCTCTTACAGGAGCGCGGCCACCGACACAAGGTGGTTTCGCGAACTCGCCGCCCACGACCGGTCGCTCCAGCGCGAGCCACTTCCGACTTCTCGCGCCGGGCGCGGTCATCGCGGGACGGCCAGGATCTGGCGGGCGGCTTTCCTTTCGCGATCGCTGCCAATAGACCTTTGTGCTCCAGCCTTGCTACAGGACAGGCATGCGATTGAAGCCGGCACGACGAAGCAACCGCGAGCGAACGGAGACGACCCGCGCCGAACTGATTGCCGCAGCGCGCCGCCTGTTCGTCGAAAAGGGATTTGGGGAAACCGCCACGCCCGACATCGTCGCGGCTGCGGGGCTGACACGAGGAGCCCTCTACCACCATTTCGCGGACAAGCAGGCGCTGTTTCGAGCCGTCGTCGAAACCGAAGCGGAGGCGGTGGCGCAAGAGATCGACCAAGCCTCGCCACCGAGCCTGACGCCCCGCGAAGCGCTCGTACAAGGCGGTCAAGCCTTTCTGGCCGCCATGGCGAAGCCCGGGCGCACCCGGCTTCTGCTGCTCGACGGCCCGGCCGTTCTGGGACGCATCGCGATGGACGAGATCGATGGGCGTCACGCGGTGCGCACATTGAGGGAAGGACTGACCTTCGCGGCCAAGGCCGGTGCCTTGCCGAAGACCGTTGCGGTGAACGCGCTGGCGCACCTTCTCTCCTCGGCCTTCGACCGCGCGGCATTGGCCATCGAGGCCGGCGCTGACCCAGAGGACTACAAGGCCGCACTGGCGGCGATAATCGATGGCGTCCTCATTCGCGCGGCATGACGGGCTGGCGCAGCACCGTCCTCAGCTTTTCCGGCACCGTTCTTCGCGGGTCGCCGAGATAGATCTCGTGGTGAAACCCACTCTCGACCAGGCCGTTCGCCGGCAGGAATTGGTCGTGCAGATAGGCGAGGATCGGACCTTCGGAATCGTAAGAGCCGACATGCATCGTCTGCGCCGCCCTGCCCTCGCGTAGTTCCTGCACCCGAAGCTTGCCGAGCGCAGGCAGATCCTTCTTCTTCGCCGCGGCGGCGATCGCTTCCCGCGCCATCTCCGGTTCGACGAAATCCGGCACCATGATCATCATGGTCCAGGGCCATTTCTCCTTTTCCCGCGTCTTGAAGCTCTCCATATCGTCTGCCCACCACAGGCCTTCAAGCGGCGGCACGACATAGTCTCGCCCCAGCGCGTGCTTGCTTACGAACTTCAGCGTGTAGGAAACGGCATAGAGCGCCGCGACGGCCTGTGCATAGTCGGGCGAGCGGTTCGGATCGCCCTTCCCGTCGATCATGAAGAAGCTCATCGGCGGTAGGTCCACGATCTCGAAGCGACCCACGGGCGGATCGTAGAACGGCCTCATCGCCTTGCGGAAATCGATCTTTTCCATCTTCCCCCTCCAGGGTGACGCGGACCCGTTCGACCCAGGCCCGTTCGGCGTCGATCATCGGCCACGCGTGGTCAGAGATCGCCTCCGCGAAATCCAGGGCGCGGAACCTCGGCGAGCAGGCTGAGGAGCGTCATCTCCCGATACTGGGATATAGCGCCAGCATGCACCAGACAGGGTTTATGACGGCCCCGGGAATTGTCCGATAGTCGACCGCTAACGATCGAAGAGCCGCTCGCCCTGCTCGTCGATCAGCTGCTGACCCTTCCGGATGGAGACCTCGACCGCGTCGTCCAGCGCCGCAAACCGGTCGGCTCGGATGAAGCGGTGCTCCCTGACCGTCCCGGCAACTTCCTTGGTGATGGTTCCGCTGGTCTGGAACTGCCCGCCCTCTTTGAAGGGCGTGGCCTTGATCAGGAAGCCCTTGTGCTCGACTTCCTTCGTCACGGACGTACCGGCGTCGCCGGACGGTTGTTCGGAGGAACCCAGGCCAAAAAGGCGCTTCAAGAAGGACATTGACGAATCCGCGTTGCTACACAGCCAGACTAGCTTTTTCGAACCGCCGCGTCGAGTTTTACGCCGCTCCTCGGACCCGTCTTTGCATATTGATAAACATACAATCTGCATGTATGTTATGATCAGGTAAGAGCAGGAGGATGTGCGGGGCAGAACCAGGCTGCGTCGCCAAGTCCTTGCGCTTGCCGGCGCATAGTGCGTGCCGCGACGGCATGCTTTGCGTCATCCGCGCGTGCTGAAGAGACACGCACCTCGCCAGTGAACCAGGAAGAAAAACCCATGCGTGTTCGAGACCTCTACCCGCTGATCACCACTCCCGCATTGTTGGAGGCCCGTGACTTCTACGTGAAGCACTTCGGCTTCGCGGTCGTCTTCGAGGCGAGCTGGTTCGTCTATCTCTCAGGCCCCGGCGAGGGTAGGTCGCGCGGCGCCACCGTGGCCTTCATACATCCCGACCATCCGTCGAGCCCGCCCGGGCCGGAGCCCTTCGGTGGTCACGGCATGATCCTGACGATCGAGGTTTCGGATTCCGCGACCGTGTTCGAGAAACTGTCGCGAGAAGGCGCCCCGATCGTCCATCCGCTGACCGCAGAGGATTGGGGCCAACGTCGCTTCATGACGCGGGATCCAGCCGGCGTGCTGGTCGACATCGTCGAGCAGACCGCTCCAAAACCCGGTTACTGGGAACAGTACCCCGCCCAGCTCAGCCCAGGGAATTGATGATCTCGCGATAGGCTGCCTCGGGGAATGCCTTCAGGGTACGGGTCCGCACGTTTCCGCCAGCCGCGAGGCCGAGCGAAAAACGGGCCATCACGGCATCGTCCGGGGCCTCGCAGACCGCAACCATGTCGCAATCCCCCATGGTCAGGTAGAAGGCCTTGAAGGAGCCGCCCATTTCGGAAAGCATCTTCTTGCCGGCGTCGAGTCGTTTCGGCGACTCTCGCACGTTCTTCACACCCTGCTCGGTCCAGTTGATCAACACGATGTAGGTCGTCACGTCACACCTCCCTCGGCGTCGTGACGCGCTCGCTGGATGCTCTCGGCCCGACGCCGTTTGTCGCCTCCTCGCCGGGTGGAATATGTCGCTCCCGAGCCCGCCCTGCAAGCACGCGGAGATTTCATCGCGACGAAGAGATCATCTCGCCCGGAACGGCGACGCAAGGCGGCGGGCCGATCGTACCGCGCCTCACCGGCGCGGCACGTCTTCGCAATCGGGGATGCCGGCTGCTTTTTTCAGCCGCGCCAGCCGAGGAAGCGGTGTTCGATCAGACCGATCACCCAGTTCATGACCAGGCCCATGATCGAGAGGATCGCGACGCCGGCGAACAGCCGCTCCAGATCATAGAGCGCCCCCGCCTCCAGGATGTAGGAACCGACGCCGAATTCAGCGCCAAGCATCTCGGCGGCGACGAGCAGGATGATGGCGATCGAGATCGAGACGCGAAGGCCGGAAAGAATGGCCGGAAAGGCGCCGGGAAGCACGATCTTGCGAACGATCGACCACCAGGCGAGACTGAAGCTCTGGCCCATTCGGATCAGGCTGCGATCGACATTGTCGACGGCTCCGTAGGTGGCGACGACGGTCGGCGTAAAGGTACCGAAGGCGATCAGCGCATATTTCGACGCCTCGTCGATGCCGAACCAGATGACGAAGAGCGGCAGAAGCGCAATCTTCGGAATCGGGAAAAGCGCCGCCACCAGCGGCACGAGACCCGCCCGCACGAGGCTGAACAGGCCGATCATGACCCCTAACGATACACCTACCGCAATGCCCAGAAAGGCACCGACGAAGAGCCGTTGCAGCGACGGCAGCAGATGTTTCCACAACAGGCCCGTCTCATAGAGCTGCACCAGGGTTTGGAGCACGGCGGATGGCCGCGGCAGCGTCAGGCTTGAAATGAAGCCCGTACGGGTTCCGATTTCGGCGAGCGCAATCAGCACGACGAAGACGAGGAGGCCGATCCCGCGGACATGCTGAGGGGCGAAACCCCGACCGCGAAATTCGACCGGGCGAACGGTGGCGTCAGACATCGATAAGCTCCTGATCGGCGGCAGCCGCTTCCTCGCGCATCAGTTCCCAGAGCTGCTTCTGCTTGACTTCCAGCTCGGGGTTGCCCAGTTCCCGCCGATCCAGCGGCAGGTCGATCTCGACGATCTCGCGGATGCGTCCGGGACGGCGCGACAGCACCACGATGCGATGGCCGAGCCGAACGGCCTCCGCGAGATTGTGCGTGACGTAGACGGCGGTGAAGGGCTGGCGCATCCAGAGCGAGGCCAAGTCGTCCATCAAGAGCTCGCGCGTCTGGCTGTCCAGCGCCGAGAGCGGCTCGTCCATCAGCATGACTGCCGGACGGACGGCCAGCGCTCGGGCGATCGCGACGCGCTGCCTCATGCCGCCGGAGAGCTGCTTGGGCAGCGCCGCCCGGAAATCGGAAAGCCGTGTGCGCGCAAGCACGTCGGTCACGATCCGATCCATCTCGGCGCGGCCGATGCGATGGTCTTCCAGCACGAGGCGGATATTGCCTTCCACCGTCCGCCAGGGCAGCAGCGCGAAATGCTGGAAGACGTAGGTGAGCGGATTGAGCGAGTCTTTGGGCGGCTCGCCGATCTGCAGGACCGCCCCCTTGGTCGGCACCTCGAGCCCGCCGAGGAAACGCAGCAAGGTCGACTTGCCGCATCCCGATGGCCCGACGAGACAGACGATCTGGCCGCGCGGGATTTCGAGTGAGATGTCGCGCAGCACTTCCACGGCTCCGTAGCCGTGGCTCACATTGTCGATGCGCAGGTCCATGGGAAACTCCCGCGGAGGCCCGGCTGCGGGCCTCCCGTCAATTCCTGGAGCATTTCCGTTTTCTGCAAGGCGCGGAAATGCTCTATCTCTTTGTTTTACGCAATTCCGGACGGAAACAGGTTCCCGTTTGTTCTGGAATTGCTCGAGCTCACGATGGGATGGATCAGATGGTCTTCACGTAGGACGTGTCGAAGAGCATCTCGGGCGTGATGTTGCCCTTCACCATGCCTTCGGACTTGAACCATTCGAGCTGCTCGGTCACCGATTTGAGCGAGAGCGCCAGCCCCTTGTTGATGCGCATGGAGCCCTCGACCAGGTTCGTCTTGGCCTCCTCGAACGGCAAATCCGATTCCACGTATTTGTGGCAGATCTTGGCGATGGCATCGACCTCGGCCGCGTCGGCCGTCTTGTCGACGAAGGCAAGATTGTAGTCGTCGACGGCCTTCGAATAGGCGCGGATGAAGGCCTCCGTCTTCTGGCGCTCCTCGGCCGCGTTCTTGGTCGAAGTGAAGACGGTCGTGACCTGATAATCCGGAGCGTAGTCGGAGACGAGGCCGATCTGCTTGGCCGAGCCCTCTGCGATCATCTTCTTGCCGATGCTGGACTGGATTGCCCACGCATCGATCTGGCCCGACGACAGCGCGCCGACCACGGCGCCCACCTTCTGCAGCGGCCGCAACTGGATCTCGGAAAGCGGGATGTTGTTGGCCTGCGCGATCTTGTGCGCCATGAAATGGAAGGACGAACCGGCAGTGGTGATGCCGAAGGTCTTGCCGGCCAGTTCCTTCGGGCTGGTCAGCCCTGCATCATAGGCCTTGTTCGAGGCGAGGATGATCGCGCCGACGAAGCCCTTCTCCTCGGTCAGCGCGCCGCCGATCACCTTGACGGCGTTCTTTTCGGCAAGACTGATCAGGCCGCCGCTCATGGCCGTCACGCCGTAGTCGGCGTCGCCCGAGGCGATCGCCACGGCCATGGGCTGCGCAGCCTCGAAGAACTTCAGTTCGACGTCTAAGCCCTCATCCTTGTAATAGCCGCGTTCGTAGGCGATGAAGCTTGGAGCATGGCTTGCCAGCCGAATGACGCCGAGATTGACCTTGGTGGCGGCGCGCGCGGGCATGCCGAGGCCCAGCATGGCGCCGGCTGCGCCGAAGCCCAGAAGCGCCTGACGTCGGTTCAACGAGAACTCTAGCATTTACGACTTTCCCTTCCCTGTGTTGCCTCTTGCGGGGCGGTTGGAGCCGTGTTGCCACTTGCAACGCGGTCATTCAAGAACCGATTCCTCTGCAGGACAGCCTTCTTGGCATGGAAGCCGGGGCTCATGTGATTGCCCCAGCCTCGCCGAGCGTCCTGCGAAGGATGTCGATGAGCGTTTTCAGATTGCCCGATCGCGGGTGCTTGCGGTTCCAAAGAACTGATACTTCGAAGTCTGGCGATTTTTCGACCCTTTTCGCGACGACATCGTCGCCGCTCTACCCAATCGCCGTCGGCGCGTCGACCAAAGCCACACCGGCGCCTTGAACGGCAAGCGCCAAGACCATGCGAGAGCGGACCACAGCGCCCATTGCGCTCGCTCTGCAGCACGCGCCCCGGCATTCTACCTTCCGCCCAGGAATGCGATCAGCTCGGCCAACACATCGTCGGCCGCCGTCTCGGGGAGCAAGTGACCGCCTCGGAGGCCGCGGCCGGTGACGTCGCCGGCCCAGTCCCGCCAGATGTCCAGCGGCGCCCGCCCGCCCCCGTAGGTCCGTCCCTCCTCCCAGAGAACGAGCACCGGGCAAGCGATCTGCCGGCCGGCCTCGCGGTCCTCCCGATCATGGGCCTCGTCGATGCCGGCGCCCGCCCGATAATCCTCGCACATGGCATGGCGCACGTCAGGATCGAGGAAACTCCGCCGGTACTCGGCCATCGCCAGCGGATCGAGCTTGTCGAGCCCTCCCGCCATCTTGTTGAGCGTGGCTTCGAGGAAATAGCCGGGATCGGATGACAGAAGTCGTTCGGGCAGGTCGAAAGGCTGGGCGAGCATGAACCAATGGAACGCGCCCATGCCGAATTTCTTGTCCGCTCCCGACCACATGTCGATCGTCGGCACGACCGTGAGCGAGGCGAACGCGGTCACGCTTTGCGGCCGGTCGAGCGCCATGCGGTAGCCCGCTCGACCGCCGCGATCGTGGCCGACGACGGCATAGGCGGCGTGGCCCATGCGGGTCATCATCTCGTGGAGCTGCTGGCCCATCCAGCGTTTGCTGCCGGCATCGACTGCGTTGCCCGCCACCCTGCTGTCCCCGTAGCCGGGAAGGTCAGCCACCACGACCGTGTTGCGTTCCGCCAGCTGCCCGGCGAGACGATGCCACGCGGCCTTGGTCTCGGGATAGCCATGCAGCAGAAGCACAGGCTTTCCCGAACCGCCGACGAGAGTCGAAATCCGCGCCTCCGACGTGGCGACGGTTTCCTCCGTGAAATCCGGGAAGAGCTTGGCGATTGCGTTCATCGGGTCAGGAGAGCGGCGAGAAATCCGTCGGTTTGAGGATGGTCGACTTCAGCTCGACAATGGCGTCGAGTTCCTTGTTGCGGGCGCTGAACTCGACCCAACGTGGATCGGATGCCAGGGCCGCGCGGCGCGCCGCCCGGTCGTCGAGACTGTCATAGGCCCAGATATGGACGACCTGGTTTACAACACCGTGTTCGGTGGTGAAGAAGCCGACCAGCTTGCCCAACAGTTCCTGCTGCACCGCAAGGCCCTGGCTTTTGTAGAGCGCCAGCCAATCGCCCATCCGCGCGGGCCTCAGCGTGTAGGTTCTCATTTCATAGATCATCGCAGGCAGTCCTTCTCTATCGGAGCTGTTTCATCCGGTCCACAGCGTCCAGTGCGGCGATGTAGCCGAAAGTAAGCGCCGGCCCAAGGGTGATACCCGGCCCGGGATAGGTTCCGTTCATGATGGAGTTCATATCGTTGCCCACCGCATAAAGCCCGGGAATTGCCCGGCCAGTGGCATCCAGCGCGCGTGCGTGCTCGTCGATGCGGATGCCAAGCGCCGAGCCGAGATCGCCGGAAACGAGCTTGACGGCGTAGAAAGGCGCCTGCGCGACCGGTGCGAGACAAGGATTGGGTCTATGGGCGGCATCACCCATCGACCGGTTGTAGGAACTCGACCCCTTGCCGAAATCTGGATCGGCCCCGCGGGCGGCCTCGGCATTGTACCGCTGGATCGTCTCGCGGAGCGCTTGCGGATCGACGCCAATCTTGCGTGCCAGTGCATCGATGCTGTCTGCCTTCAAGAGGTATCCCCGGCGGACCAGGGCGGCATTCGAGGCCGGCGACGGTCGAGCGAGGCCAAGACCATAGGTGGCGAGAGCCCTGGAATCGCAGATCAGGTGGCAAGGCGAGTTCGCTTGGGGATCGGCCAGCATGGCCAGCACGAAACGATGGTAGGAATCCGCCTCGTTGACGAAGCGGCGCCCGAGCCGATTCACCGCGATCAGCCCGGGCTTGGCTCGGTCGGTTACGAGATGGGGGAACCGCTCCTCCCGCCCGTCTTCATGCGTAAGCACGGAGACCGGCGCCCAGTAGAAGTTGGAGACGAGATCCTCGCCCAGCACGGCGCCGGCCGACGCCGCGAGCATCATTCCGTCGCCGACATTGCCGGCCGGCGACATGGAGCGGTGCGACGAACCAGTTCCGGGGCGCCACCTGCCAGCCTCCGAAGAAGCGCCGAAGCCTCCGGTCGCCGAGATCACGCCGGCCCTCGCACGGATTTTCTGCTCTCCAGACGGCGTATCCACGACGATGCCGCGGATCTCGCCACGTTCCTCGATCAGAGCCTTGGTCTTCATTCCAAGCCGCAGGTCCGCGCCGAGATCGAAAGCGGACCGCGCGAGACGAGCGACCAGCGCATTGCCAACGACGAGGCGCGTGCCTCGGTCGTGGCGCAGGCGATCCCCGGCGTAGCGGACGAGCAGCTTGAGGCAATGACTGAGCGAGGCCCATGAGCGGCGCGCATTCAGGAAATGCTGGATGTCGACACGATTGACCATCATGCCACCGAACAGCAGCATGCCTTGCGGCGGCTTGCGCAGTTCGCCGAAGCGCTTGCCGAGCCGGCTGCCATCATATTCGAGCACCTCGAGGGCGCGCCCACCGTTCGACGCACCTTCGACTTCCATGTGATAGTCAGGCGAGACCAGCCGAACCTTGAATTTCAGCTCCGAGTTCTCTTCCAGGAAGGCCAGGGCTTCCTCGCCCCTGGCAAGAAATGTGTCGACCAGTTTCTGGTCGATGCCGTTGCCGATCATTTTGCCGAGATAGGTTCGGGCGGCCGTTAGCGAAGCATCCAGCTTCGCTCCGACGGCGTGACGATTGCCGGGGATCCAAATCGTGCCGCCGGAGATCGCAGACGCGCCGCCGAACCGATCTTCCTTCTCGACCACCAGGACCTTGAGCCCGTGATATGAGGCGGTGACGGCAGCGGCGAGGCCGGCGGCACCGCTGCCAAGCACAATCAGATCAGCCGATGCCGGCTTGCCGTCCTGTCCCCGCATGTCCTCCCCCTCTACGCGCTTAGATCAGCGCGCCCTGCCCTTCCAGTGTCTTGCGCAGCAGGTCGGGTCCATGCCCGCCTCCGGCCGCGACAAGCGCCGCCGAAACGCCGGCCGCATGGCCCGTGGCAAAGGCAGTGCCCATCACCCTTGTGGAGCCATAAGCCTTGGGATCCGCGCCGATCACCCGGCCGGCCAGCCGCAGATTGTCGATGCACGCCGCCTCGACCGCTCCCGACCGGATGTCAAAGAAGCCCTCGCCGCCAATATCGACGAAACGGGCGCGGCCAGGCGATTCATGCACTTCCATCGGCCAGGCGGCGCGGGCGATACCGTCGGCATATCGCTGCCCAGCCAGCACATCGGCCTCGGTCACGTCGGCGCGCGACAGAGGCCGTCGCGTCTCGCGAATGCCGATCTGCGGACCCGTGGAAACGAGATAGGCCTTCTCGAAACCCGGGTGCCTGCGCAGAAGTTCGAGATTGCGCCAGGCGAGTTCGCGCGCCTTGAACTCGGCGGCAGTCAAGCTCGTGCCCGTGATGCCGTCGGTTTCGAGATCGATCGCCATCCACCAGATGTCGTTGGCGAGCGGGGTGCGGGTCAGGACGCCGCCGTCTTCGCGCAGGATCGGGGTGTCGGTCGTCTTGTTGAATTCGCGGATCAGTTCGGCCATCAGCGCCCGATCCAAGCGCACGTCGTCCGGCACGCCGCCGATCCGGACCGGCAGGGAGGCAGGCTGAACATGCGCATCCGACCCGCCCGGCTGAGTGAGCGGCACTCCCGCCAGCGCCGCGAGCGTCGCCTCGCCGCTGGCGTCGACGAAGGCGGTCGCCTCCACGGTCGTGACACCCGCATGATCGATCAGGCTGACGGCGCGAATGCGTCCATTCTCGACCTCCGACCCGGCGAGCCGGGTATGGAGCCTCACATCGATGCCGTTGCGTCGAGCCAGGCGGTCGAAGGCGAGCTTCGTCGCTTCGGGATCGAGCATGACGACCCAATAGCCGCTCTTGGAAACGACCGGCGCAATGTCGACGCCGAGCGTCTCCAGTTCCAGCAGGAGTTCCTGGCCGACGCCGAGCACGGCCTGCCGAGCCGTCTCACCGCGGAGAAAGAAGCCGCAATAGGCGAGTACCTGCGCGTTGGTCGCAGCGCCGCCCATGAAGCCGTACCGCTCCACGAGAAGCGTCTTGGCTCCGGTCCGCGCCGCACCGACGGCCGCGGCAATCCCCCCGGCGCCGCTCCCGACGACCACGACATCATATGTGAGCGCACTCACGACACGGCCCCCATCACGCCCATGAAGGCGCCCAGCAGGCCGAGTTGGGCCTTGGCCATCTGCGAGCCTGTCTGGATTCTCAATCCTCGCGCCTGCGCGGCCTGTAGGTACGGCGTGATTTCCGGAGACGTGACAACGTCGGCCACGAGGGCGGAGCGCGGCAGCTTGCCGAGAAGCTCTTCGATGACCGGCAGGGGATCGCCGGCCCTCATGCCGAGCGGGGTCGCATTGACCACGAGGTCCAGCCCCGCGTCGACGCCCGTCCCGATGGCTACATCCGTCGCAGGAAAGCTCCGCGCGAGTTGACCGACGAGACGCTGCGCGCGTGCCGTGTCGATGTCCGAGATGACAAGGCCGGCCGCGCCCGCCTCGCAAAGGGCATGGCTGATGGCGCTTCCCGCGCCCCCGCCGCCGACAATCAGGGCGCGCTTGCCGACCGGATCGAAACCGTTCGCACGCGCGGCGGCGACAAAGCCAAGCCCGTCCACCATGTCGCCTTTCAAGGTGCCGTCCGGCTCGCGCCGAACCACATTGGCCGCGCCGAGCAACGCGGCACGCTCGCTGACGATATCGACTCCGGCGGCGACGGCCTGCTTGTGGGGAATCGTCACCACGAAGCCGTCCAGATTGTTCCATCGACGGGCAAGCGAGAGGAAATCCGCCACAGCTTCCGGCTTCACGTCCATCGCGATCATCGCGACGTCGGCGCCACTTTCGGCAAAGGCCGCATTGAAATTCTCCGGTGATTTCACCTGGGCCACCGGCGAACCGATGATCGCGACGATGCGCGTCGTGCCCCTTATCATTTTCCCCATTCCGACCCTGATCGGCCCCTTCAGTTTCTCAACGCAAAATGGCCGGGCGCTCTCCCCCTGGCCAATAGAATGTGCGAGGTAGGTCATAACACGAAGTTATGGGCAGAACGGATTCGAGGCTCGAAACTGATGGCCAAGCCAAGGCTGAAGGAAAGGCACATCGAGGTGTTCCGGGCAGTGATGGCGACGGGCTCGCTGACGTCGGCGGCGCAGCAGCTCGGCGTTTCCCAGCCCAGCCTCAGCATGACCATACGCCGTTTCGAGGATGAGATCGGCGCCAGGCTGTTCGAACGCATCAGCGGGCGGCTGGTGCCGACCGAGGAGGCGAAGCTGATTCTGGTGGAGGTCGAGCGCGTTTACGGTCAGTTCGAGCTTCTTTCGGAAGCGATCCATTCGATCGCGAGCGGCGACGCCTCTGTTTTTCGTTTCGGCACCACCCCAAGCATCGGGATGCGGCTCGTTCCGAAGGCGTTGAAACGCCTGAAGGAGCGTCACAGCGCTCGCACCTTCTATTGCGACTTCCTCTCGCAGAAGGACATCCGGGACTATCTGCTGTTCGGCCAAGGCTCCTGCGTGGCCACGATCGCCGAGGCCAATGACCCGACTCTGGAAACGCGGGTGATCGCAAGGGGGAAGCTGGTCTGCCTCATGCCTCGCATGCATCGGCTGGCGCGCCGCGCCTCCGTTTCGCCGGAGATGCTGGCGACGGAGACGCTGATCTCCTTCGCGCCGGAGACCCCGCACGGCCGTTACATCGACGCGACCTACGCCCGCGCAGGCGTTGCCAGGAGAACCGATGTCTTCGTCCATTTCGTCGAGGCGGCGATCTCCTTCGTGTGCGAGGACATCGGAGTCTCGATCATCGACCAGTTCTCGGCAATGGATTGCGAGCGCACAGGACTGGTCGCCGTCCCATTGGAAGCCAGCGTCGACATTCCCGCCTATGTGCATTGGTACCGGTTCCGCCCGCGCCCAAGAGCGACGGACGAGCTGATCGAGGCATTGGTGGAGATCGCCGGCACCGGCTGACTGGCGCGGATCGTATCATTGGCCGGGGTGGTTGGCCGTGCGCGCGCCGCCATCCCTCTGGCCTGCCGGCCATCTTCCAAACGGCCTGCGAGATTCGCGCATCTCACAAGGCGTCTTCCCGGCGCCCTGCAAATTCCCCGCTCCGTGGCTCGGCGAAGCCGAGACGGAGAGGGGGAACTGTCGTCCGCGCCATCCCCCCTTTAAGTTGAGGGACAGGCCAGATGCCGGGGTGCAGGGCAGTTGCGGTCAAGGCAAGACCGTTGGTGTCGTACCCACGGCCAGAGCTTGCCCGGACAGGTTAGCTGTCGAGGAAGCTCCGCAGCTTGCGCGACCGGCTCGGATGCTTCAGCTTGCGCAGCGCCTTGGCTTCGATCTGGCGGATACGCTCGCGCGTTACGGAGAACTGCTGCCCGACCTCTTCCAGAGTGTGGTCGGTGTTCATGCCGATGCCAAAACGCATTCTGAGCACGCGCTCCTCGCGCGGGGTGAGCGAGGCCAGCACGCGCGTCGTCGTTTCGCGCAGATTGGCCTGGATCGCCGCGTCGATCGGCAGGATCGCCATCTTGTCCTCGATGAAGTCGCCGAGATGCGAATCTTCCTCGTCGCCGACCGGCGTTTCGAGCGAGATCGGCTCCTTGGCGATCTTCAGCACCTTGCGCACCTTCTCCAGCGGCATGGCGAGCTTCTCGGCCAGTTCCTCCGGCGTCGGCTCGCGACCGATCTCGTGCAGCATCTGGCGCGACGTGCGGACGATCTTGTTGATCGTCTCGATCATGTGCACCGGGATGCGGATGGTGCGGGCCTGGTCGGCGATCGAACGGGTGATCGCCTGCCGGATCCACCATGTCGCGTAGGTGGAGAACTTGTAGCCGCGGCGGTATTCGAACTTGTCCACCGCCTTCATCAAGCCGATATTGCCTTCCTGGATCAGGTCCAGGAACTGCAGGCCACGATTGGTGTACTTCTTGGCGATGGAAATGACGAGCCGAAGATTGGCCTCGACCATCTCCTTCTTGGCGATTGCCGCCTCGCGTTCGCCCTTCTGCACCTGGTTCACGATCTTGCGGAACTCGGCGATGGAAATGGCCGTCTCCGTGGCAAGGTTCTGGATCTCGGCACGCAGCTCGCGAATGAACTCGTTCTCCTTGGCCACGAACTCCTTCCAGCCGCGGGTCGACAGGTTTGCGATGCGGGTGATCCAGTTCGGATCGAGTTCGGAACCCTGGTATTCCCGGAGGAACTCGTCGCGTCGCACGCCGTGGCTGTCGGCCAAGCGCAGCAGCTTGCCCTCGTTCTGCACGAGACGCTTGTTGATGTCGTAGAGCTGCTCGACCAGCGCTTCGATACGCGCCTGATTGAGGGAAAGCGACTTGACCGCGGTGATGAGCTCGTCCTTGAGCTCCTTCAGTTTGCGATCCTGACTGGGCGACAGCGTGCCGGCGTCGGCGAGACGATTCTCGACCTGCTGGTCCTGCAGCTTGCGCAGCTTCTTATAGGTATCGGCGATGACGTCGAGCGTCTGCATGACCTGCGGACGCAGCTCCGCCTCCATGGCTGCCAGGGACAGGCTCGCCTCGTCTTCGTCGTCTTCCTCCTCCTCGACCCTGGTCTCGCCGCCGACATTCGTGATGTCATCGTCGTCGCGGGAACGACGGCCAACGCGCTCCTCGGCCTTGGGCTTCTCGTTTTCCTCTACACGCTCGACGACCGGAGCCTGCTTGGCCTCGGGGCCCGCATAGGTCGCCTCGAGATCGATGATCTCGCGCAGCAGGATTTTGCCTTCGTTGAGCTCGTCGCGCCAGATGATGATGGCCTGGAAGGTCAGCGGGCTTTCGCACAGACCGGCGATCATCGTCTCACGCCCGGCCTCGATGCGCTTGGCGATGGCGATCTCGCCCTCGCGCGACAGAAGCTCGACCGAACCCATCTCGCGCAGATACATGCGCACGGGGTCGTCGGTACGGTCCGTCGGCTCCTTCTTGGTGACGGTCGCGACCGCGGTGCCGGTCTGTTCGGCAAGCTCGTTGGCATCCTCTTCGGAGTCCGAATCGCCGGCCTCGGCTTCCTCGCCGGCTTCGTCGTCCTCGACCACGTTGATGCCCATGTCCGACAGCATGGCCATGGTGTCTTCGATCTGCTCGGAGGTGACCTCTTCGGAGGGCAGCACCGAGTTCAGCTCGTCCATGGTCACATAGCCGCGCTTCTTGGCGGCCTTGATCATCTTCTTGACCGCGTCATCGGAAAGGTCGAGCAGGGGTCCGTCGGTTGTCCCCTCGCGTTCGGTTTCGACCTCTTCCTTTTCCTTCGTCGCCATGCTTTATCGTCTCCAAGCGGCCGGTGGTAACGAGAACGATGAGGGCATTCTCGGGCCCGGGCAAATCGAATGCGTCAGGTGGTGTGCTGCGCCGTCGATGCGCGTAGCCGACCTTGCGTTAAATACCGATTAACCCTGCTATCTGGGGCGAACTTGTGTCTCGTCCAGATCGCCAGGCACTCCGTCCAGTTGCTGTTTCGGTGCGGGGGCCTTCCCGCGTTAACTTTTCGAATCGTCCTGATTCCGTCATTCCAGCACAAGGTCAAGCGGCTGTGACATGATTCGCGCCAAAAAAGCGAATCAAATGCATCAGAAGCTTCGACCGGCACGCCCGGAAGAGACCCCAAAGCCCTCCACGAGCGCCTCGGTCGCCTGCACATCGCGAAATTGGGCCTGAATCTCGACGAGGTGACGGTAATTTTCATCCGTGGGAGCTGTCGCCAGCGCCGCCTCGGCTGCTTTCAGCTCCCTATGTAGGGTGCGTGCGCTGCGGTGCAAGTGGAGCGCCTGGGAGAAGGCCTCGCGGGCATCTTCCGCCGCCGCGTCCTCGAGCGCCGGCCACTGCCTTGCCTTGCGCACCAGGTCGACACAGCGCTGCCAGCAATCGGCAAGCCCCGCTCTGTCAAGCGCCTCGACGATCGCCTGCCGCTCGTGCTCCGCCCCGTGGGCCAGCGCGTTGATCATGGCTGCATGGACCCGATGGAGATCGGGATGGGCGAGGTCAAGGGCCTCGACCTCCTCGAAATGCGCGTCGATCAGTTCGGGATGATTGACGAGGGTAACCACGAGGACGGTCTCGCGCAGCGGCAAAACGCCGCCTGCCTTCCTCACCAGCGACGAGCGCATCAGGCTCTCGGAAATCGCAAGCCTTCCCGGCGCGGCGCCGCCACCCCGCGGCCACTGCCCTCCCCGTCCGCCTGGTCCCTTCTCCCGGTCTCCCGGACGCGACGGCCTGCCGCGCGTCGCACCGAAGAAGGAATGAACGCGATCCCGCATTTCCTGGGCGTAGTGGAAGCGAACGCTCTCATCGCGTATACGCGAGGTAAGCTCGCGCAGTGTCTTTTCGAGTTCGGCCCTTCGTTCCGGCGTATCGAACACGCCTCCCGCCGTCTCGCGCTGCCACAGCATGTCGGCTAGCGGACGGGCCTCGGCCAGCACGGCTTTGAAGGCATCGGGACCTTCGTTCTTGACGAGATCGTCGGGGTCCTGTCCTTCCGGCAACAGCGCAAAACGCGCGCTGCGTCCGGGCTCGACGGCCGGAAGCGCGAGATCGGCCGCCCGCCATGCCGCTTTCAATCCTGCCTTGTCGCCGTCGAAGCAAAGCACGGGCTCGCTTGCCATGCGCCAGAGAAGGTCGAGCTGGTTTTCGGTGAGCGCGGTGCCGAGCGGGGCAACCACATTCTCGAAGCCGGCCTGCGCCAGGGCGATCACATCCATATAGCCTTCGACCGCGATCACCGTGCCATCCTTCTGGACGGCTCTCCTCGCTCGAGCATGGTTGTAGAGCACGTTCCCCTTGTGGAAGAGCTCGGTCTCCGGCGAATTCAGGTACTTCGCCGATACATCGGGGGACATGGCCCTCCCTCCGAAAGCGATGACGCGCTCTTTCGAATCGAGGATGGGAAACATGATGCGATCGCGGAATCGATCGTAGGAGACCGGCACGTCCGGGCCGAAATAGGTCAGGCCGCATGCCTCCATCTGGCCTTTCTCGACCCCTTTGGCCGCGAGATATTCCTTCAGCGCGTTGCGGCTGTCAGGCGCGAAACCGAGGCGGAAACTCTGCTGCGTGGCCGGTGTCAGCCCGCGATCCCTGAGATAGGCCCGAGCCCTGGCGCCGGCGGCCGACTGGAGTTGGTCCTGGAAGAACCTCGTCGCCAGTTCCATGACTTCGTGAAGCGTGGCCCGCTGTTTCTCGCGTTTCTCCGCTTCCGGGTCGCGGGCCGGCATGGGAACACCGGCCATGCCGGCTACCCGTTCCACTGCCTCCGGAAAGCTCAGCCCCTCTAGTTCCGTGAGGAAGCGGAAATGGTCGCCGGACACGCCGCAGCCGAAGCAGTGATAGCGCCCCTTGCGATCCTCGCAATGGAAGCTCGGCGTCTTCTCGCCGTGGAAAGGACAGCAAGCCCAATAGTCGCCGCGCTGGGCGTTGGTCTTCCTCCGGTCCCAGCCGACGCGCTGCCCGACGACCGATGAAATCGGCACGCGGTCGCGTATCTCGTCGAGGAAGGAAGGTGGAAAGCGCATGGTCCCGGCTCTTCTCGTCTCCATATATGCGCATCCTGCGGCGCAAACGACCCTTATCGCAGAACTTGCCCACTATTCACAGTCGCTCGCATCCGATGTCGCGGCGACACCTTCCGTCGGCCCTAGACATATCGGGTGGAACGCCCCAGCTTATTATCCGGCTAATATGTATGCTGGAAATTTGGGCGAAAGTGACTGACGTCTTGGCGGCCAGGTACCCCCCTCTGTCCTGCCGGACATCTCCCCCACAAGGGGGGAGATTGGCCTTCATCGTGGCTTTCGCCAGTGGTCAACACCGCAGTGCGGGTACTGTCGCCGGCGACAGCCAATCTTACAGCTCATGGGGGAGATGTCCGGCAGGACTGAGGGGCGCGCGAAGAAGCGCGGGCGCGCGGTGTGATCCCGCTTCCTGCCTGTCCCATCCCATCTCCGGCGCCCAGGGCAGGAGCGGATGAGCGGCTCGATCGTCCTGCTTCACCTGGCAGGTGCGGTGGCCCTGCTTTTGTGGGCCACCCGCATGGTGCGCACCGGCGTCGAGCGCGCTTACGGCGAGGCTTTGCGACGCAAGCTTCGCGCCACGATGAGCAACCCAGTCGCGGCCGTGATCACGGGTACTGCGCTGGCCGTCGCGCTGCAGAGCTCCACCGCTGTCACGTTGCTCGTCGGCTCCTTCGCAGGTGCCGGCATCGTCAGCGGCATGTCCGGGCAATTGGCCGTGCGCGGCGCCGAGATAGGCTCGGCCTTGGTGGTCAAGCTGCTATCCTTCGACTTGAGCCTGCTCGTGCCCGCCTGCCTCGCCACCGGCACCGCGATGTTCATGGCGACGGAGCGACGTGCCTGGCGCCAGGCAGGACGCATCCTCGTCGGCATCGGCCTTCTCATCCTCTCGCTGGAACTGATCGGTGAGGCCTCCGAACCGTTGCGCGAAAGCAGGCTGCTGCCGGTCATCGTCGACTATCTGGCCGGCGATCCTGTCACGGCCTATCTGCTGTCCGCCTTGATGACGTGGCTTTTCCATTCGAGCATCGCGGCGGTGCTGCTCTTCGCCACATTGGCCGAGCGCGGCTTCATCCCTCCCGAACTGGGCGTGGTCCTTGTGCTCGGCGTCAATCTCGGCAGCTCCGTGATCGCGCCTTTGCTGACCCGCAGCGCGGAGGCGGCAGTACGCATCGTGCCCATCGGCAATCTTCTCATGCGCGGCGCCGGCTCGCTCGTCATGTTGATTCTGTGGCTATGGCTCCGGCCCTCGCCCGTTTGGCTCGGCTCCAGCGTCGCAGACCAGATCGTCAATGCGCATATCGGCTTCAACTGCCTGATCCTGCTCGCCGGCGTGCCGCTCGCCGGGGTGGTCTACCGAGCCTCCCAACATATCGTCGCGCTGGTTGCGCCGCCGCCGACGGCGGAAAGCCTAGCGGTCGCCGAGGTCAGCGCCCTCGACGAGACTGCGCTCGATCGGCCGGCCCAAGCCTTGGCCTGCGCCACGCGCGAGGTGGTGCGCGTCTGCGAGACGGTGGAGATCATGCTGCGACGCATCATCGAGCTCTACGAGAATGCCGACCCAGAAGACATCAAGTCACTCGCGGCGCTCGACGACAGGGTCGACCGCAAGCATGCCGAGATCAAGCTGTACCTCGCCAAGATCACGACGCGCGACCTGAACGAGGATGAAGCGCTGCGCTGCCAGGAATTGCTCGGCGCCTGCGTCAAGCTCGAGCAGGCCGGCGACATCATCGTGCGCAACATGCTGGTGCATGTGCGCAAGAAGAACGAGCGCAAGCTCGCATTCACGGAGGAAGGCTGGCGGGACCTGAAAGCGTTCCATGCGACGGTCTTGGCAAATGCGCGCCTCGCCTTCAATCTGCTGGTTTCGCGCGATGCCGAGACCGCGCGCCAGCTTGTCCAGGAGAAGGACCGTCTGCGGGCGCGCGAGAAGGAGTCGAGCCGAAACCATTTCACCAGGCTGAGCGAAGGGTCGGCCCGCAGCCTGGAAACCAGCACCATCCATCTCGATACGATCCGCGATCTCAAGGAGATCAATTCGCTCCTCGCGTCGCTTGCCTACCCCGTCCTGGAGGAACATGGCCTGCTTAGCGGCTCGCGGCTGCGGGCGACGTGAGCAGGCCCGCTCGTCAGGGACGGAAGAGTCGCCCGCGCCCACGCCAAGCGCGGCGCAACGACGCCCCGGAGAATCCTCGACCTCATTCGTATTTTTGTTCCAACGCCCGATCTCGACGCGAGCCGACCTCCGAATTGAGCGCGCCCCGGCCGCCGGCTCGGCAGCGATGGCGATCGACGAGACCGAAAGGATCGAACCCATCCGCGACGGGCAGGTCAATTCGCACCTCGGCCGGACGGGCCGCTGCAGGCGGCGACCAGCCGGATTTCCGTCTCAGTTCCTGCGCCCTGACGATGATGGCCCTCAGCTTGCCCAGTTCGATTGGAACGGGACATCGCTTTCTCTGGAGGTCGAAGATCCGATTGTTGACCTGTTTCAAGATGCGCCACAAGGAATAGCCGTCGAATAATGGGCTGCGCGCAATTTTTCTCGAGATTGTCTCTATTTCGGTCGGCATTCTGCGTGCCTCCGTTGCTCGCCGATGCCCCCAGCAAGGAGAAGTTAGCAGCCCCTATTGATCAGCGTGGTTAATGTTTTCTCTAAGATTTTAGGGAAATCGCATCATCCATTGGGGGTAACGGTGCGTATGTCGTGGCAAAGTCCCGCCTGAGGGGAGAGCGGGAGGATCGGCCAACCGATGTGGACAGAAGTTGCGCGATTCCGCAAATACCCCACAGCGGTGTGGCTGCTTGCGAGGGAACGCTCTGGGCATTTCCACCGTTCGGGATCATGATGAAAGGAATCATAGACCCGAGTGCGATCGATTGGATCCGGAAGGAGATCAGCCGGATTCGTGCCTTCATCCATTCGCAACCACAACACGAAGCCCTGATTGAGGTGGACACATTGCTGTCGGTCGCAGAATCGGAGGCGGAGCGGCACAAGACCATCGATGACAGCACCACGCGCGATGAGCGTTTCGACGAGCCCCGGTCCGGAGGCGATGGGTTCCGGACTTAGGCTTCGGACCTGCTCGACTTCATCATGTCAGGTTTACTGGCCAGCGGCGGCCTTGCTTGCCTTCACACGCGAAGGGGCACTATTTTGGTTGCCATGCCCCATCAATACCTGAACCACCTGCTCGAATGTCCCTATTGCCATACGATTCGACTCCGTATCCCTGCACATGCCGTCGGGGATACGCCCATCTCCTGTTCCGACTGCGGCAAATACCTCGGCACATGGGACGAGCTTCAATCTGACTTCGAGCAACAAGGCGGACAAGACGGGGTCTTTCGGCTGGACAAAGGACGGATCCGGAAGCTCGAGTAAATACGCCTGCGGCTTGGGATTCCGTTGCACAAGAAGCCAGTCTCGCTGATTTGCGCGGTCGCCTTGCAAAAGAATGGCTCGGCCATAGCCGAGCCAAGGAGGGAGGTTCCGAATGGCGGGCAAAGGGTAGGGGTATGGGCGAAGCCCGCCATCCGCCGAACCGGCAGCCCGCCACTTTGTTCCTGAACAGAACGGCTGGGTGGCTCGCGGGGCGAATTTACCGGCGAGCCACCCTGCCTCTATCACGGCAACAGCGGTAGCACGGCCGGTTCAGAGATACTCATGCCGCTTTCGCCTTCTGGTTCGCAGCGGTCTCTGCAAGCTTGGAGAGTGTCTCGTCGGTCCTCTTTTCTTCTTCGAGGGTCTGGTCGAGGAGCTTTACTGCATCTGTCATGCCAAGTTCTTCAGCCCAACGCTTGAGAGTGCCGTAGCGGGTAATTTCGTAATGCTCGGCGGCCTGCGCGGCCGCGATAAGGCCAGCGTCAAGAGCGGGAGAAGACTTGAACTCCTCCATGATCTCTTGACCTTCCTCGACAATGCCGTCGATGGCGGGGCAGGTTTTTCCCTGGGCGCGCTTTCCGAAGAGCTCGAAAACCTGCTGCAGGCGCTCGACATGCTCTTCGGTCTCGTCCTTGTGCTTCTTGAAGGCCTCCGCCACATCCGGCGACTCCGCCCCGCGCGCCATCTTCGGCAACGCCTTCAGCAATTTGCGCTCGGCATAATAGATATCGCGCAGTGTCTCATGAAAGAGATCGTCCAACGTCTTCTCGGCTTTCGAGGGCATTTCTTTTTCCTCCAACCAATGTTGCGGGCCGTTTACGAACTGCAGCAGGCGATTTCCGTTCCACTTCCAAACGTATGTTTTTCTCGAGATCGATCCGGGAATTCTCTTCATTCGTCAGCGCCTTCTCGCACAGCTGCCGGAACCGCTCCACCTCGCTTTCAGGCAGATGCTCGATACCGATGAACCGATTCCGGCCGTCCGAAACTCGGATCAGCTCGTCCAGTTTCGCCTGGATCGCGACGCCGTCCCGGTTCTGAGTGTTCTGAATGAGGAAGACCATCAGAAAGGTGATAATCGTGGTCGCGGTGTTGATAAGGAGCTGCCAAGTCTCGGAGAAACCCATGAATGGTCCGGAGACGATCCATACAAGGATGAGGGCGCAACAAGCAGCGAAGGTCAGGGGCTTTCCTGCCCCTCGCGCGACAGCGTTCGCGGCCGCCGTAAATACCTGTTCCATTTCTTGAAGGCACTCCCGTGGAAAGTTCATAAATGAACGAGCTTGGGGTAGGTTCCTTCGCTCATGGAGTTCCGCGCCAGATCGAAGCCGCCGCAGATGGAGCCGGCGTCCAGCGTGCTGACGAGCACCCGTGTCCCGTTCTTGGGCTCGACAATCTGACTATCGGACGATTTCAGGATGGAAGTCGTTTGTGAACTCAGTATGTTTCGCTAGCCAGTATGCGGAGGGAACATGCCACTTCGTGGGATCACCGACCCCGGTCAGCTTGCCATCCTGACAGCGGTTCTCGAGGACTATTGCCGTAAGCACCGCATCGAGCCCCAGACGGAAGAATGGTATGCCGCTGCCCGGCGCCTTCTTACGATCCACTCGCAGGGCGCCGCGAGCCCTGGAGAAATGTTGGCGATGCTCGAGCGGCGACAACATCCACATCAGTGACCTCGATCCTCACCGAGGGCGCTCGGCATCCCCTGTTCCCCGCGGCGTTCTTTCTGAGCACCCCGAAGATCGAATAGGGTGGCGTCTTATTGGGCTGTCGCGTCTTCGCGGGACGGGAGGAGCGCGGCGCCCTGTGGGATGGCGCGCACCTGCAAGGGGTCAGCCCGACCGCGGATGTCGATGCTGCAGGTGCCGAAAGCCGTAAGATCGACGCCGGAGAGTTGAGCGGCCGTCTCGGAGATCACGATCGCCGCATCCAGATCCTTCGCCGCCAACTCAAGGCGGCTCGCCACGTTCACCGTGTCCCCGACCGCGGTCACGCTCATCGCGTCCCGATAACCCATGAGGCCGATGATCGCCGGCCCGAAATGAATCCCGATCGCGACGTGCAGGGGTGCCCCGATTTCTTCGGCGAGTTCGTCATTGAGCCCCGCAATTCCCTCTATGATCGCGGCGGCCGCCGACAAGGCCTGGCGGCACGCCTCGTTCTTCGTCGTCTGCGTGCCGAACAGGGCCATCGCACCATCACCGATGAACTTGTCCACCCTCCCCCCGGCATGTTCCACCGCGTTTCCAACGACGGAAAAATAGCGATTGAGGAGAAACACGATGTCGAAGGGTAGCCGGTGATCTGTCAGTTCGGTGAAATTCCGGATGTCGCAAAAGAGAACCGCGATCTCCCTTTCGCGACCGGGCATCGACGCCAGTCCGGACGACGGCACGGTGCTGCCCCGCTCGGGATTGAGCAGCGGAGTGACGGTGAGGCTCGTGGTCGGCCGCAACTGGCAGGCCAGCCGAATGTCGGAGTCGGCGCCGATCCTCGCGAGCGTCGCCCGTTCCATCGTGTTCGGAGGCGGCAGTTGCTCGAGCCCTTCCAGAACCCTCACCCGACAGGTCGAGCAACGCCCGCGGCCACCGCAGACCGCGTAATGCGGGATGCCGCCGATCCGGCTCGCCTCCAGGACGGTATGCCCCCTGGCCACTCGCACGACGTGACCGTCGGAGTAGCGGATCTCGATCGGATTGCGGCGCCTCCGCCAGATGCGGAGGACATGCAGTGCGAGCACCACGGCGATCATCGCAATGAAGGACGCGTAAGCGAGGTCCAGGATTTGTTCCTTCCGCCGCAGACCTTCGGCCAGAATCGAGGGTTCGACCGAGGACGTGGTTGAGGGAGCGCCCCCGACCGCGAGCTCGCGTGCGGCCCCGAAGAAGCCAAGCAAGGCCAAAACCGGGACGAGCACGACGAGAATCAGCAGCCACGGCGCGAGCCGCGGATACCACGTGCGGAATCGCATCCAGAAATAGAGCCCGAGGCAGCCATGGAACCAGACAACGATGAGTGCGATCGACTGGCGCGCCGTCAGGAATGTCGTGCTCCACAGGGCCTGCAGAACGAAGGCGTAGTTGTCTTGTACACCTGTCAGCGCGTGGAAGACGCGGGTTCCAATCACATGCTCGGCGAGCAACACCGGTATGGCGAGACCGAAAAAGATCTGCCCTGCCTCGCTCAGCGGCATCACGAAAGTGCGCCTTCGATAAAGAGCCACGAGAGCCAACGCCACATGAACGGCGACAGCGCCGTAGAGAAGGATGGTCCCAACCGGGTTGCGCCAAATCAGCAAGAACAGGGCGCGCCCCGACTCGGCTGCGTGCAGCGAGATCAGGAGCAGGGCATGATTGAGCAGATGCGTCACGACGAACGCCATCAGAACGACGCCCGACGCGAACCGCAGTCTGCGCACATTCCTCGCGGAAAGCCGCCAGCGAGCCCCGGATCGCGAAGTGGATACCGTGCTCATCCGCGAGCCACGCCGAGCCCTTTGTTTGCGCAAATCATTTGTTCCACCATGCTTTGGAGCGAAGCATCTCCATCCATAGAACGGACAACCGCAATCAGGAAGTCACGGTTCTGAAACGCAGAGTCCTGGCCGACGAAACGCTGGCAAGGCGGCGGAGCTGTTTATTCCGGTGGTGGACGGCTGGATCAGTATTGCACCCCGAGGCAGGCCGCCACCCGCTTTGGAGGCCTGGGATCATCGCCCGGTGACATCGGGATTGAATTGGGGCTTGATCGTGCCGAGAGAGAATCGGCACAAGAGCGGCCAACGCGGGGCCGCGTATTTCGACGATGGTGAGGAAAGACGTATGGCCAAATTCAAATTCTTCGGCTTCACGAACCCTGTTCCGGGTCGGGAGGACGAATATAATGAATGGTATACGAAAACCCACCTCGCCGACCTGTTGAAGATACCAGGAATCGTCTCGGCTCAGCGTTTCAAACTGGCCGAGCAGCAACGCTCTCCCGGACCGCACCCTTTCAGATATCTCGCCGTCTATGAATGCGAAGCGGACGATGTCGGCACGATCATATCGGAGCTGAAGTCACGTTCGGGAACGCCCGAAATGCCAATCAGCAGCGCGATGGATGCCGAACGCTTCATGTGTTTCTTCGAACCCATCACCGACGTCGTGCGCAGCGAGGATTGACTGGGCAGCGGTGGCAATCTCGCCGCGGATTGCGATTGCAATACTGCTGGGCCGCAGGGCTTTTGTCTCGAAACGGCGTTGGGTTCCACTATCATGCTGTGGCCCGAGCCTGCCTGAAAAATCGGACTCAGTCATGGATGCCCAGAGGATCGATCGGGCCTGACCAATTCGTATCGGCGGTTCCCCGCGGGAGGATCGCGACCGATGGAGACCGGCCCGATGACACGCCACGTTCTGAAGCCCATCGATATCGGTGGGGTGACCATTCGCAATCGCGTGGTACGCACTGCCCACGGCACGCGACTGGCTTACCATTCCTTCGAGGACCTGTTCGAGTTTCACGCGCCGCGCGCTCGCGGCGGTGTCGGTCTCACCATTCTGGAACTGATGAGCGTTCATCCCTCGTCGCCGAACTCGCTCAAGGCATGGAGCGATCCTCAACAGGAGGAATACGGGCGGATGATCGACAGATTGAAGCCGCTCGGCATGAGGTTGTTCCAGCAGTTGTGGCATGGTGGACAGCACACGCGAACGGAGGACGGCTCACCATCCTGGTCGGCCTCCGACACGCCGAGCCCCTTCATCAACGCCGTGCCAATCGCCATGACCAGGGCGATGATCGACGAGATCGTCGCCAGCTTTGCCCTCGCCGCGCGCAAATGCGAACGTCGCGGCATCGACGGTGTCGAGCTGCACGGCTGCCACGGCTACCTCATTCAGCAATTCCTCTCGCCCAACACCAACCGGCGATCGGACGACTACGGCGGAAGCTTCGAGAATCGGGCGCGCTTGCTCGTCGAGATACTGAAAGCCGTGCGCGGCGAAGTCTCGCCCGGCTTTCCTGTCGGCGTCAGGCTTGGCCCCGACGAGACGGCAGGCGGCGTGAGCGTTGACGAGAGCCGGGCCTTGGTCGCGTTGCTCCAGGATCAACGGCTCGTGGATTTCGTCAACGTCTCGATCGGCAGCTATCAGAACTTCGACCGTATCCTGGCGGGAATGTATGAACCAGCAGGCTACGAACTGCCACGCTCGGTGCCGGTGACAAGGGTCGCGACCGTCGCCACCATCGTGACGGGGCGCATAAGGACACTCGAAGAAGCCGACCAGATCATCCGGCACGGCGATGCCGACATGGTCGGCATGACACGCGCCCACATTGCCGATCCGCATATTGTGCGAAAGACGATGGAGGGCAAGGCGGCGCAAGTGCGTCCGTGTATCGGTTGCAATCAGGGTTGCCTGGCGGGCCTTTTCGGTCCCGAGATCAGGGTCGGTTGCACCGTCAATCCCACGGCCGGGCGCGAAAGGACGATTTCGGAAGAGCGTGTCACGATCGCAAAGCACCCGAAGAGGGTGTTGGTCGTCGGCGGAGGACCTGCCGGCATGGAAGCCGCCCGCCTGGCCGCCATAAGGGGCCACAAGGTGGTGCTGGCGGAGGCGCGGCCGCGCCTCGGCGGCGCCGTCAACCTGGCCGCGGCCGCGACATCGCGCGCAGGAATCCGCGACATCACGGCGTGGCAGGAATCCGAATTGTACAGGCTCGGTGTCGAAGTCCGATTATCGACATATCTCGAAGCCGACGAGGTCTTGACCGAAGGAGCCGGCACCGTGATCGTCGCGACGGGCTCAACTCCGCGCTTGGACGGTATCCAGGCGATGAACCCCGGTGAGAGGATCGAAGGCGCTGAACAGCCGCATGTACTGTCATCCCTTGACCTCATGGAGGGCGGCGTTCAGGCGATCAACGGCAAGAGCGTGCTCCTGGCTGACGACATCGGCCATTACGAAGGCATTGCCGTGAGCGAGTACCTGATCGATCGAGGCTGTCGGGTGACTTACGTGTCCAGGCACATTTCGTTTGCGCCGCTGCTGGAAACTTCCGCGATCAACGAACCGATGCTGCGGCGCCTGTCCTCGGGCGGGATGGAAATTCACCTCCGCAGCCGCGTCATCTCGATCGGCAAAGACACTGCGATGATCGGCCCGACCTATCTGCCTGCGACGTCCGTCCAGGCGCGGCGGATCGAGGCAGATTTCGCCGTGCTGATCAGCCCCAACCGCGGGAACTCGGAGATCTTCCACGCGCTGGTCGGGCACCATCCCGACATACGCATCGTCGGCGACGCACTATCGCCCCGCTTCCTGCCCACTGCCATGCAGGAGGGATGGCTGGCCGGCAACGCAGTCTGAGCGCCCGGCCATCGCAGCGAACACGTCGCGCTATTTCTTGATGAGCTCCTCGAAGCCGCTGGCGATCGCAGCCTGCGAGCGCCGGCGATACTCATCGGCGCTGTCGCGGTACTGCATCACGCGGCGCTTGGTACGCCCGTCGACATTCGTGTTGACGCCAGTGAACCAGCTGTCCACGCGCGCCGAAAGATGGCGGCTCTGGACTTCACGCGCGTGATCCATGAATTCCTGCTCGACCTCTGGCTTGGGCTCGGCATAGGTCAATCCGTGCTCGTCCATGTATTTGACCAGAGAGGCAATCCATTCCGCGTGATACTCGCTGGTGCGCGGAATGTTGCCTTGGGAACTGAGCGGCCCTGCCGGCATGAAGAAATTCGGAAAGCCGGTCACCATCAGCCCGAGATAGGTGATCGGGCCGTCGCTCCACTTGTCCTTCAGCTTCAATCTGCCAACGCCTTCGATGTCGATCGCTTCGAACGCTCCGGTCACGGCATCGAAACCCGTCGCGTAGATCAGCATGTCGAGCTCGTGAAATCCGTCCGTGGTTTCCACGCCCGTTGGCGTGATGCGCTTGAACGGCGTTTGCTTCAGGTCGACCAGGGTGACGTTCGACTGGTTGTAGACCTCATAATAATTCGTCTCGTGCGGGACGCGTCGGGTGCCGAAGCCGTGATCCTTGGGTACCAGCTTCTCGGCCGTCTCGGGATCGTTCACGCGTTCACGGATTTTCCTGCGCATGAAATCGGAGATCAGGGCATTGGCAGCCTCGTCGACCACGAGATCCATGTAATTGCCCTGCCAGATGCCCATGCCACGCGCGTTGTAGCGTTCCTCGAAGAAGCGCTCGCGCTCGTCAGGCGTGACATCGAAGACGCTTTTCAGGACAGGCGTATGGAGGAACCATGCACGCGACGAGTTCACCCGTGTCTTGAGCTCCGCGTAGCTCGCCTTGATCTCCCGCTGCTCCTCGGGCGTGATCGGCCCGTTCTTCAGCGGGGCACAATAGTTCGCGGTCCGCTGGAACACCGTCAGGTGCCGCGCGGTCTTTGCGACTTCCTGAATGGTCTGCACGCCCGAAGCCCCGGTGCCGATCACGCCGACGCGCTTGCCTTCGAAGCCGACCGGCGATTTCGGCCAGCGGGCGGTGTGATATGCTTCCCCGGCGAATGTCTCCACGCCTTCGATCCTGGGGAGCTGCGGGCGGGTCAGCGGTCCGACGCCGGCGACCAACCAGCGCGCCTTGCGTTTCGCGCCGTCCTCGGTGGTCACGACCCAGACGTTCTCGCCCTCGACGAAACGCGCCGCCGTCACGCGGCTCGAGAACTGCATGTCCTTGCGCAGTTCGAAGCGGTCGACGACATAGTTGAAATACTTCTCCGTTTCGGCTTGTCCGGAAAAGTGCTCTTTCCAGTCCCATTCCGCGAACAGCTCGGGGGAAAAGAAGAAGCCGTAGGAATAGCTTTCGGAATCGAAGCGGGCACCGGGATAGCGGTTCCAGTGCCAAGCCCCTCCGGGCCCGTCTCCGGCCTCGAAGAGCCGGCAGCGCAGGCCGAGTTCCCGAAGCCGCACCAGAGCGGAAATGCCGCTGGCACCCGCGCCGATGATGATGGCGTCATAGTCGGCCGCGGCTTCGGATTCGTTCAACTTAGATAGCGATTCTGTCGGGTTCATTTCTCGGTCGACATGCGTCCCTGCGGATGGGTTCGAGGCATTGAAACCTCATGGCCGAGATAGCCGAAGCACAGGGTGCGGGCACGGAAATTGGTGCTTCTGGCGCCAGTATTTCATATGCAAAGCCGGCGACCGGAATGGATCCCGCCGCGCGAGACGCGACGCTTACGCACCCGACCGAAGCGGCCTTCAAAACGCAATTCGGCGCGCAGCAACTGCGCGCCGAACACACCGCCGGACATGCCTGCGGAAGCTTGATTAGGGCGAGGAGCTAGTTGGCAAGAATCCACTTGCCGTCTTTGACGGTCACCAGGAACGCGGCATCGTCGCCGACGCCCCAGGGCCACTTGGGATCGGCGAAGGTGTAGATGCTGTGCACGCCGGGCACCTGGTTCAGCTTGCGCAGTTCGGTCGCGATCGCGGAGCGGAATTCCGCAGTGCCGGGCTTGGCGCTCGCCAGAGCCCTCTCGATGGCTTGCGTGGCAAGGAGGCCGGAATCGTAGCCGAAGCCCGAAACCGCATCGACGACCCCTTCGCCGTACTTGGCGTTGTACTTTGCAATGAAGTCCAGCGCGACAGCCTTGCGGGGCTCGCTGTCCGGGAGGCTCTCCGCGACCGCGATAGCACCGATGTTCGCATGGACGCCTTCTATGGCCGCCCCTCCAAGGGACAGGAAGTCCTTGTTGAACACGCCGTTCGAATTGTAGATCGGGCCCTTGTAGCCACGTTCGACAATGGCGACATTGCCCAGGACGCCAGCGGAGCCGGAGACGCCGAGGAAAATCGCATCGGGGTTCTTGGAGACCAGACGCAGCACCTGACCCGTTACAGACGTGTCAGCGCGCGCATACCGTTCATCCGCGACGACTTCGAATCCGGCATCTTTTGCGAACGCCTGCAGGGTCGACAGGTTGATGTCGCCCCACGCATCCGAGAAGCCGAGGAAGCCAACCGTCTTGACGCCCTTCTTCTTCATGTCGGTGATGGTCGGAATCATCCATTTCGCGGGTGGCGGCGGAACGTTGAAGATCCATTCATCGCGACCGTCGCCGAGTTTGACCGGAGCCGTCGGCATGAGAACGACCTTCGCGGCAGACGTGATCTGCGCGATCGCGATAGCGGTTGGCGTGGTGGAGGGGCCGATGACGATGTCGACATTGTCGCCTTCGACCAGCTTGCGGGCATTGCGCGATGCGACGGACGGGTCGCTGGCGTCATCAAGAACAATGACGTTGACCTTCTCCCCACCGATCTCGGCCGGAATCGCCAGTTCGACGGCATTCTTGAGCGCGATGCCCTGCGAGGCTGCGGGACCTGACAGGGAATAGACCACGCCGACCTTGACGTCGGCGAGCGCAGGGCTGGCGAGAACAAGCGCGCCAATGGCGCATGCCGTCGTCAGCGAAACAAGTCTTGAAATCATTCCGGAAACTCCTCCATTTTCCGGGACGGGTCATTCCGCCCCACGCGTTCGCCTTCCGCTCCAGGGAGCGGAAGGCTCGACCTGCAATCAGCCCGTCACGACCGATCGGTCATTCATCATTCAACCGATGCTCCGAGATAGGTGCGCATGACCCGCGGATCGTGCAGCAGCTCGGTGGCGGGGCCCGAAAGCACGACGTCACCCGTTTCCAGCACGTATCCGTAATCGGCAGTCATCAGGGCCGCGCGCGCATTCTGCTCGACTAGCAGAATGCTGACGTCCATCTCGCGAAGCTGCGCGATGGCACGGAAAATCTCGCCCACCACAATGGGAGCCAAGCCAAGGCTGGGCTCGTCCAGCATCAGCAGTTTCGGACGCGCCATAAGGGCGCGGCCGAGCGCCAGCATCTGCCGCTCGCCTCCCGATAGGGTTCCGGAGACCTGGCGGGCCCGCTCCGCAAGCCGCGGAAACAGCTCGAACACACGGGCGAGATCATCGCGCCGCGAAGCCGAACCCGCCCTGCGGCGGCTGAAAGCGCCGAGCAACAGATTGTCATGAACCGACATCTGCCCAAATAGTTCGCGGGTCTCGGGCACGAGGATCATCCCTTGGCCGACGCGATACTGGACGTCATGGCGTCGCAGCGGCTCACCGAGGAACTCCGCCTCCCCATCGAAGGGCAGAAGACCCATGAGGGCTTTGAGAAACGTGCTCTTTCCGGCACCGTTGGGCCCGATGATGGTGACGATGCGGCCGGGCTCCACGTCGATCGACATGGACCGGATTGCCGCGATTTTGCCGTAGCTGACGCTAAAGTCGGTGGCACGTAGGAGAGCCATCAGGCCACCCCGCCGAGATAGGCTTCCTGAACCTTCGCGTCGCGACGAATATCCGCCGGCTTGCCTACCGCCAGCCGACGTCCGAAATCGAGCACTACGACATCGTCGGCCAGCCCCATCACGAACTCCATGTCGTGTTCGACGAGCAGGATCGACATGCCTTTGGTTCGCAGGCGGCGCAGCAGATCAGCGAGCGCTTTTTTCTCAAGGGCACGCAGGCCGGCGGCGGGCTCATCCAGAATGACGAGGACGGGATCTGAAATGAGCGCGCGGGCGATTTCCAGAAGCCGCTGCGGGCCGAGTGCCAGGTTGCCGGCGAGTGCGAACGGATCGTCCCCGAGGCCGACTTCCCGAAGGGCGAGAAGCGCCTCACGCCGAAATTCTTCCTCCTCGGCGCGGTCGAGCCGGAGGACTGCGGCCCCGATGCCGGCTTTCATCCGCCAGTGCGCGCCGATCAGAACATTGTCGAGAAGCGACAGTTGCGGTCTGAGCTTCACATGCTGGAACGTCCGGGCGAGTCCCCTGCCGATCAACTCGTTCGGCGGGATACCTGTGATCGGCTTCTCAATGAAGGACACCGAGCCGGTGTCGGGGAGTTTCAGGCCACTGATCAGATCGAAGGTCGTGCTCTTGCCGGCGCCGTTCGGGCCGATGAGAGCGAGTATGGAGCCTGGACGAACTTCGAAGCTGAGGTCGGCCACGGCAGCCAGGCCGCCGAACCGCTTGCCGATACCGTTCAGCTGGAGCAACGGCTGAACACTCGAGCGGGCCTGTTCGGCGCGCCGGAAGGACAGCCTTTCGCCGGGGTCGGATTCCGGAAGCTTGGGGTTGGGCCGCTTGGGGATGATGCGGGCCAACAGGGGGGAAAGTCCGCGCGGCGAATAGTGTATCAGGAGGATGAAGACGATGCCGAACACCACGATCTCGGCCGTGCCCGCATCGAAGCCGAGGCTGGGCAACGTATCCTGGATCCAGTTCCGCCCTAGCGTCACGGCTGCGGCGCCGGCAACCGCACCGAACACATGACCCACGCCCCCCAGCACCGACATCAGCAGGATCTGCATGCTCGCATTCAGGCCGAAGCTGCTGGGCGCGATGAAGCTCTGCGTATGGGCAAAGAGCCAGCCGGCAAGGCAGCCGAGTTCGGCGGCCAGGACAAACAGCAGAAGGCGCACGCGAAAGGCGCTGATGCCGAGGCTCTCAGCCAGTTGCACGCCGCCGCGGAGCGCGCTTATCGCCCGGCCCTGCCTCGACGAAAGCATGTTTGCCGCACCGAAGAGGGCAAGCACGAGTATTGTCCAGACCAGATAAAATGTTTGCATGGGACGATCGAAGACGATCCCGAACAGCCTGATGGGCGGGATATCGCCGATGCCGCTATGGGCGCCCAGGTCGCGAAGGTTTCCGAAAACCATGTATATGGCGACGGCCCAGGCGAGCGTGGTGATCGGGAGATAGTGACCTCCCAGATGCAGCGTCAGAACGCCCATAAGAGCCGCACAGATCGCGACCAGCACCAGGGCGCCGATCAGTCCCAGCCATGGGTCCAGGCCGAGCCGCAGCGTCATGTATGCCGATGAGTAGGCGCCAATGCCCATGAAGGCCGCCTGCGCAAAGGACGTCACGCCGCCGGAGCCGGTCAGCAGCACGAGGCCGAGGGTCGCGATCGCATAGATCCCCACCAGAGTCAGCAGAAGCAGGGCGAAGGAGCCGACGAAGACGGGCAGGATTGCGAGCGCCAGGACGGAGCCGGCAAGCAGGATATTGTAGCGCGACACGGGCGACATCTCAGTGGAGACCTTAGGATCGGTGATAGTCACGCATGCTCCTCCTCGTCTTCCACCTCATGGCGTGCCCACAGCCAGCGGGTGAGCACGATGGGAATGATGGCGAGGAAGACGATGATCTCTTTCATCGAACTGGCAAAGAAAGAGGCGTAGGCCTCCACGAGGCCGACAAGCACGGAGCCTAGCGTGGCCAGCGGATAGCTGACGAACCCACCGAGAACGGCGCCGACGAATCCCTTCAGGCCGATCATCAGTCCCGAGTCGTAGTAGATCGTCACCGTCGGCGCGATGAGGATGCCGATCACGGCGGCGATCAGCCCGGCCAACATGAAGGCGATACCGCTCGACTGTCGGCTCGATATGCCGACGAGCCGGGCGCCGTCGCGATTGTAGGCGGTTGCGCGCAGAGCCTTGCCCGTGAGCGTGACGTTGAAGAACAGCGCCAGCCCTGCCGACAGCAGGCCCGCCATGACCACGACCATGACGAGCTGCGCCTGGAGCTCCAAGCCAAGGATTGAAAACGAACCGCTGAGGAAGGCTGCCGTACGCACGCCTTCGGCGCCGAACATCACCATCGCCAGGCCGGCAAGCGCATAGTGCAGGACCAGGGCCACGATCAACAGCGTAAGCGTGGTCGAGGTTTCTATCGGTTGAAACACGATCCTGTACAGCAATGGAGCGATGGGAACGACCAGGGCCACCGTGAGCAGAATCTGTCCCACCGCATTCAGCGGAACCCCCTGAAGCGCGACGACGAGGCAGACTGGCAGAAGGGGGATGACCAGCCATAGCAGCAATGCCTTGGGAATTTTGCGATAGGCGCCCTCCCGGATCAGCCACCAGCATTCGGAAACGGCCGCCAATAGCGCCAGAACTCCAACGATATACATCGTGCCGGGAAGCTTGCCGTTCTGGATGGCGTGCAGCGTCAACGCCGAGAAGGCGATGAGGTCGCCGTAGGAAGCGAAGATGACCCGTGTCGTCGTGAAAACGAGCACGAATCCGAGGGCAAGCATCGTATAGATCGCACCGTTTGCGATTCCGTCCTGGAACAGTATCGCCGCAATCTCAAAATCCATCGCTCCGCTTTCCCTCCTCAGGCGAATGCCTGCACGTATGCCCGGCGACCCTGTACCGACTGTCGTTCAAATCCACAGATCTGCGTGACGGACCACCGGCCATCCGGATTGCAGAAATGCAGCCCTACACTTTGCCGCGGCCGGCGCTTCACGCCGCCCCCCCCGCTACGGCGTCATTCCGGTTCGGTCCAAATGCGCGCTGAGCTCTATCGCTCAATCGACCCGGATGAACCTGCGGATCCGATAGACCAGCCCCTCGACGTCGACGACCGTGGACACCATGGACTTACCGTCGTTGGCCATACGGCGCAGCACGGAGTTCTGGGCACCGCTGCCCAGGGGGTCGCGACTTATGCGGTATTGGGTGCGTTCGTCCAGATCGATCACCCGAACCAGAGCATACGGCTTGCCGATTTCAAAGCGGCGTTCGCGGTCGCCGCCACTCGCCTTGATGCGCTTCTTGAATTCCTCGACCTCGGCCGCTGTCTCCGCTTCCGAAGATGGGCTCAGGATTTCGCGAACCGTATAGGGCACCCATTCTGCGCCGTCATAGGCCGCGGTGTAGCCCATCTTGATCTTGGGACGATCGCCGTAGAGCACCTCGTAATCCTGAACGCGGTCTTTCACGGTGATGGTGATGACTTCCTCCCCGATCTCGTCGGGGACATGCCGCTTGAGGTTGTCGTCCCATACCAGGGAATTGGCGAGATCGATCGTCCATGTTCCTTGGAAGAGGTCGCTCATCTTTCATTCCTTCAGCTGAATCGGGCCTTCCGGCCTGTGCATCGGTCGGCCGACGGCCACCATGCCGCTGGACGATACTACAGCACCGCCTGTTTGGGAGATCGCACGGCCCCCTGAAAACAAAATTGCACTGACAATATGGGTCCGGTGCTAGGGCATTCGGGCGGTTGACGGGCATACGACCGCAGGAAGTGTCAGGCCGCGCGGCAAGGCGAACCTGCGGCCGTGGCGGGCCCGATTGTCACATGATCGGTCAGGGCGTCGGACCTCGTGCAGGGCCGCCATCGGTCACGCGCGGCCGACCTCCGACCACCGCCACGAAGCCGCGCCTCCAGCACTCTGCCTCTCGAATTATTGCATCCGCAAAATTCCCGCCCTTCGATTGACAGCCCGGCGGCTCCGCCCTTCTATCCCGGCAAAGAAAAATCGCAGGAAGCAAGGTCTGGATGGGCGTTGCAGCCGGCGCATGGAGGACGCTGATCGCATTATGGATTTGGGCATCGAAGGCAAGCTGGCGGTGGTCACGGGTGGAAGTCGTAATGTCGGCCGCGCCGCGGCGGAGGCGCTCGCGCGCGACGGATGTCGTGTCGTCATCGTTTCACGCGGCTCCAAGGACGCCCGCGAAGTGGTCGACGCGTTGGTCGCGGAAGGCCATGAGGCTTCGGCGATCCAGGGCGACGTCAGCCGGCATGACGGCATCGCTCCGCTCTTCGAACGCATCAGGACGGAGCACGGAAATCCAGATATCCTCGTCTACAACAATGGCGGGCCGCCGGATTCGAATGTCGGCGCGGCCACCATCGACGACTATCTCGTCGGATACGACATGACGGTGATCGGCTTCATACGCGCTGTCGAGGAAGTCGTCGGTCACATGAAGCATCAAGGCTGGGGCCGCATCGTCACGCTGGGCTCGATGTGCGCGAAGCATCCGCACAAGGAAGTGCCCATGATCGTGCACAACATCGTCCGACCGGCGGCGCTCGGCGCGTCACGGACGCTCGCCAACGAGCTTGCCCGGTTCGGAATCACGATCAACACGATAGGTACCGGCCGCATCGACGGCGGAGAGGATGGTTCCTTCCGTCGAACGTATCGAGCCATCGCGGCCGAGCGTGGTCAGGACGGCGACGAACTCATTGCGCAGTTGCTGAAGAGCCTGCCCGGTGGGCGCGGCGGCAAGCCCGAGGAGGTCGGCGCCCTCTGCGCATTCCTGTGCTCGCATCTCGCAGGCTTCATCTCGGGCCAACTGATCATGTGCGATGGTGGCCAGAACAACACGCTCTTCTGAACGAATGCGCGAATCGCCTATTCCACTACATCTAGTAGTAGCGTTGTCCGACAACCGCACCATCCGACCCCTGACCTTGTCTGTACGGGATCTTCATGGCATGTTCCGCCGCCAGGGAGGAGGCAGTCATGACGCGTAAACCAGTGAAGTCCGCGGTGCGGGCGTTGGAGATCCTGAAGCTCTTTTCCGAGGAGCGCCGTGAACTGAACCAGAAGGAAATCATCGGACGCCTTCGCTATCCGCAATCGAGCACGACCTTCCTCCTGAAAAGCATGGTCAGCAGCGGCTTTCTTTCGTTCGATCGCAAGACACGGACCTATCTGCCTGCACCTGAGGTCTACCGCCTCGGCGAATGGCTCGAAGGGTTCGGCTACGAGCAGATGTTCCGCAAGGGCGTGCTCACAGCGCTGCTCGACGAACTCATCGCCGAGACGGGGGAAACGGCATCCATCACCACCCAGAACGACATTTATGTTCAGTGGCACCGGATCACCGGTGATGACCCGGTCGCCTGCCGCCGCGTGGCGCAAGGCACCGCATTGCCGCTGACGTGGTCGTCCTATGGCTACATGCTCCTGAGCAGAGAGAGCGACAGCCAAATCGATCGCGTGGTGAGGCTCATCAATGCGCGCGAGACCGAGCCGGCATACAAATTGGATGTGGACGCCACGACCGCCGCATTGCGCGCTGCGCGCTCCGAAAACGCGTTCTACATGCTGAACTCGCGCCTCAGCGGCGTCGCATCGATTGCGGCGCTTCTTCCGGTCCGCATCGCAGGACGCAACGTTGCCGTCGGCATCGGTGGCGACAGCACCCGGGTCGGCCCGCGCCGCGACGAATTTATGCGCAAACTGACGGACATCATCTCCGCCTACAGTTCGGACCTCATGTCCAATTTCTGCGAAGAGCGCCATCTCGCGATCGCGGCTTGAGCCCGGTCCTGAACTTGACGGAAGGGCGCTGATCGACCGACAGCGCTCTCGACATGCTTCAGAGCTTCACGGCATCTGTGTCGAGCGTGATCGGCGCATCCAGATGGAATCCGGCAACGAGATAGCCGCGCCGAAAGTCGCGAATATGCTTGGCCATCCATTCGCGCGCGGTCTCGCAGCCTCTCGAATAGATCGCATCGATTATCGCCTTGTGCGCGGCATGGAGGCGGTGCCGCGCCGAATGAGCGTTGAGCCGAAACATCATCCCGCTATGGCAGGTTCAGGGCGAGGCCCGGGCGCGGCCACTCGAAAGTCACCAGCTTTCCGGTCGAGGAAAGCGTCACGTAGGCCGTGCGCAGATCGGGGCCGCCAAAGCAGATGTTGGTGACGAAGCGGTCCGGCAACGGAACGTGCTCTATCGAGCTTCCGTCGCGCGAGATAGTCGTGATCCCTCCATTCATCAGGGTGGCGACGCAGATATTACCGTCGGCGTCGACCGCCAGCGAATCGAACAATTGATATCCCGGCAATCCGGCCAGCAACGAGCCGCCATGAGGCGATGGGAAAGCGGCTTTGAGCACCTTGCCCGGCGCGATGATCTCGAATTCCCAAACGCGGCCAGTGACGGTTTCGGCGACATAGAGGCGATCGCCCCCGGCCGACAGACCGATGCCGTTGGCTTGCCACAGGGGGTAGATCGCTTCAACGATGTATGATCCGTCAGCCTTTGCGTAGTAGACACCGCCACGATGCACGGACCTAGGTGTGCCCTTGCCCGCATCCGTGAACCAGAACCCGCCATGGCTGTCGAATACCAGGTCATTGGGGCCACGGAAGGGAACAGCGCCGTCGCCGTCATAGAGCCGCTCGACGGCGCCTGTGGCCAGGTCGACGCGCTCTATCCAGCCGACCGGATCGCCGGGCGGCGCACCTGCCGGGCGAAGGCCTTCATCATCCTCGTGCCAGGCAAAGCCGCCATTGTTGCAGATATAGACTTTCCCGTCGGGCCCGAGCGCCGCCCCATTGGGGCCTCCCTCAAGCTGCGCTACGACGCTGCGCGTGCCGTCTTGCGCGATGCGCGTCAGGGTGCGGGCTTCGATCTCAACCAGGAGGACGGAGCCGTCGTCCAGTGCGATCGGCCCTTCCGGAAAGCGCAGCCCTTCCGCGATCACTCGATAATCCGTCACGTTCCGTTTCTCCTCGAATCCTGGGCGCCGATCCGCGCGCTCATTTCTGCGTCCCGCTTCAGGCTGCCAACGTCGATCCCGCCATGCGGCCGCCGTCCGCCAGGTAGGTCGCTCCGGTTATGAACGACGCTTCGTCGGAACAAAGCCATGCCGCGACAGCCGCGATCTCCTGAGGTTCCGCCAGCCGGCCGAGGGGCATCGCCGCGGCAACCTTGCTTTCGTCGCCGCCATAAAGGCGCTCGGTCATTGGTGTCCGGAACGAGCCGGGGCACAGCACATTCACGCGGATTCCCTGTCCGCCATATTCGATTGCGGCGGTCTTGCTGAGCCCGACAAGGGCATGTTTTGCCGCAGTGTAGGCGGACATCAGCCCGATGCCCTTCAGCGAGCCAGTTGAGCCGATATTGACGATGGAACCGCTCCCTTGAACCGCCATCTGGGCCAACTCGTGCTTCATGCACGAGAAGACGCCGGTGAGGTTCACATTGATGACCCGATCCCATTCGTCGTCGGGGTAGGCTTCGACCTTGTGAAGAGCTCCCTCGACTCCGGCATTGTTCACGGCACAGTCGAGCCTGCCGAACCTGTCGACTATCTTGCCGACGAATTGCTTCACGCAGATCCCGTCGGTGACGTCGAGGTGCTCGAATATGCATGTCCCGCCGGAATCGGTGATCGCCGCCGCTGTTCGCTTGCCGGCAGCTTCGTTGGTGTCGCCGATGACGACGATGTTGCCGCGGCTTGCCAGTTCCATGGCGGTCGCACGCCCGAGACCGGATGCCGCGCCCGTCACCAGGCAGATTTTTTCGGAGGCGAAGCGCATATTCAGGCCCAACCGAGCGCGCTTGGTGCGCCGCCGGCGGTTGCTGCCGGTATCGATGTTTTCATGGCAATGGAGGACGATTTCATGCTGTTTCCGAATGCTGCTCCCGCGCGTTGCCGCTGTCAGAGCAGGAACCGATATTAGTCGAATTCGGTCGGCGGCCAATTACGGGGCTGCATCCAGCCGCATAAATGCGTATGCAATAAGCTGCGCTTCCGCCCTTGCGGATGCCGGTTTGGCTACCGGTTTCCGCACGTGCATGTTAGCTCTCCGCAAGTTTCGAAACGCTTGGCGACGAACGCATCGACCAAATGCGAGGCGCGGAACTCGCCATGGCCCGGATCGCCATTCCCTAGTTCACTCCTCCCAAGTCTACGAACGAAATGCACGCAATGAGCACACCTGTCGAAATCTGGGACTACATCGTCGTCGGAGCGGGATCGTCCGGTGCAGTGATCGCCGCTCGCTTGTCCGAGTCCGGGCGTCATCGCGTGCTTCTGCTCGAAGCCGGAGGCGTGGACAATCTGTTCTGGATGCGAGCCCCGCTCGGGGCTGGCCGCATGCTGCCTCGCCAGGACGTGATGTGGCAGTACGAGACCGATCCCATTCCAGAGCTTCGCAATCGGCGGCTTCGCTGGCCGCGAGGCAAGGCTCTCGGCGGTTCCAGCTCGGTCAACGGGGCGCTGTTCGTACGCGGGGACTATTGGCACTACGACGATTGGGCGCGGCGCGGCGCCACGGGATGGAGCTTCGCCGAGGTCCTGCCCTACTTCAAGAAAATGGAGTCGTTTCAGGGCGGCGATCCAAGCTGGCGAGGAACGGACGGGCCGATCTCGGTCGAGTGGAATCGCGCCGGCTTGCCGGTAACCGACGCCTTTGTTCAGGCTTGCGTGGAGGCCGGCATTCCGGAAAGTCCCGACTACAACGCGCAAGACTGCCACGGCGCCAGCCGCGTCCAGTTGAACACCAAGAACGGCCGACGCCAGAGCGCGGCGGTTGGCTACCTCCGGCCCGCACGCGGTCGTACGAACCTGAAGATCGTGACGGATGCGCATGTCTCGCGGGTCGATCTCTCGGGCAACCGCGCCGAAGGCGTGACTTACGCGGTGGGCGGTGTGACGCACAGCGCGCGCGCCAACCGAGAGGTGATCATCTCGGCCGGTCCGATCGCGTCGCCGCAACTCCTTGAGCTGTCCGGTATCGGCAATCCCGAAATTCTGAAGCGATATGGCATTGCTCCCCGCGTCGTTCTGAACGGGGTCGGCGAGAACCTGATCGATCACCTGCAGACGCGGATCAGCCTCGAGGCGAAGAATACGAAGGGACTGAACGAGATCGTCTGCAGTCCGTGGTTCAAGTATTGGGTCGGCGCCCAGTTCCTGCTTTTTGGGCGCGGGCTGATGACGGTGCCATCGGTCACTGCGCATGCGTTGGCCAAGACCCAACCGGACAGGCCGCGACCTGACCTGAAGATCACCATGCATCACTTCAGCGGCAAGGATCGCATGGCCTATACGAAAGCGGGCGGCATCGACCAGCATCCGGGACTGACTTTCGGTGTCGTCCAGCTGGCGCCTGAATCGCGCGGCAGCTTGCATATATGCAGCCCGGATCCGAGCAAGCCACCAACAATCCTGCCAAACCAGCTTTCGCATCCGGAGGATGTTCGGGTACTGACCGAGGGCCTGAGGATCGCCAGGCGTATCGCGCAGCAATCCGCGCTCTCAAACTACGTCGTTAAGGAACTCCGTCCCGGGCCGGGCGTCGTTTCGGATCACGATTTGCTCGAATATATCCGCGACAGCGGCCAGTCCTCGTATCATCCGATAGGCACCTGCCGCATGGGAACGGACGCAATGGCTGTCGTTGATCCTCATCTGAAGGTCCATGGCATCGACGGTCTGCGCGTAGCCGACTCCTCCATCATGCCGACAATGCCGTCAGGCAACACCAATGCGCCCTCATTGATGATCGGAGAGAAGGCTGCGGACATGATCCTTGCCTCGGCGACATGAGAACCGTATGCATCCGCGCCAGGCGGGTGCAGGGCACGGGACCAGTCGAATAGGGAGGACATCGTGCGCTTTGAGGAGCACCTCGCGCGGAGAGCCGCGAACCATGTGCCGCTGACGCCGGTGGACTTCCTGGCCCGTTCGGTCGAAGTGTTCCCGGACCGGCCGGCCGTGGCGTGGAATGGACGCGCCTGGACCTATCAGGCGTTCGGCCGGATGGTGACGCGCTTGGCAAGGTTCCTCGCGCATGCAGGCATAACGTCCGGCGACGTCGTGTCGGTCATGGCCTCCAACCGGCCCGAAATGCTGGCTGCGCATTATGCTGTGCCGATGTTGGGCGCGGTGCTCAACACGATCAACACCCGCCTCGATGCCGAAGTCGTTGGCTATATTCTGGACCATTCCGAAAGCCGTCTGCTCATCGCGGATCCTGCCTGCGCGGAAGCGGCGGCGGCGGCGGCGCGCACTGTGCCGCTGCACATTCTGACCGATGGCTCGGATGATCCGGTCGTGGCCGAAGGCGCGACGGTGCTGGACATGCTCACCGATGATGGCAACGAGTCGGCGCTGGATCTGCGCGCGATCGTCGACGAATGGCAACCGCTGACGATCAACTACACTTCGGGGACCACGGGCAAGCCCAAGGGCGTGGTCTACCATCACCGCGGCGCCTATCTGAACGCGATCGGCAACGTCTTGTCGCTCGGCCTGACCTCGCGTTCCGTCTACCTGTGGACGCTTCCGATGTTTCATTGCAACGGCTGGTGCCACACATGGGCCGTAACAGCCGCCGGCGGACTGCATGTCTGCCTGGATCGGCCCGACCCGGCGCTGATCTTTTCGGCGATCGAAGCCAATGGGGTAACGCATCTGTCCTGCGCGCCTGTCGTTCTCTACATGATGCTGAATCACCCCGCGCGCGTCTCCGGCGATCCCAAGCGGCGGATCCTCGTGGCGACGGGCGGGGCTGCGCCGACGAGCGCGTTGATCGCACAGCTCGACACGCTGGGGTTCGACCTCATCCATCTATACGGCCTGACCGAGTCCTTCGGGCCGGCGACATTGCGCGACTTGACCGAAGAAGAACGCGCCATGCAGCCCGAGCATGTTTCCGCCGAACTCGCGAAGCAGGGCGTTCGCCACATCACGGCCAGCCGGGTGAAGATTATCGACGAGTCGGGCGCCGAAGTGCCGAGCGACGGCTCCACCATGGGCGAGATCGTACTTGCCGGCAATACGCTGATGGCCGGCTACTATCGCGACGCCGAGACAACCGAGCGGGCATTCAGCGGAGGCGTGTTTCACACCGGCGATCTCGCGGTCCGGCATCCCGACGGCAATATCGAGATCCGCGACCGGTCCAAGGACATCATCATTTCCGGCGGGGAAAATATCTCCAGCCTCGAGATCGAGAGCGTTCTGCATCGCCATCCCGCAATCCTCCTGGCAGCAGTGGTGGCGGCGCCGCACGACAAATGGGGAGAGACCCCGGTCGCCTTCGTCGAGTTGCGCGACGGTGCGGCGCCATCAGCCGAGGAATTGCGCAGCTTCTGCCGCGCGCACCTCGCCGGCTATAAGGTGCCCTCGCGTTTCGTCTTCGCGGAACTGCCCCGGACGGCGACCGGCAAGATCCAGAAATTCATGCTTCGCGAGCAAGCGCGGGACGGAGCCGGTTGAACGGTGGCACGTCCTGCCTCGAGACGTTCCGGGCTCCGCAGGCAATAAGCTTTCGCAACCCCTTGGAGGATCGGGTCTCCAGTTCCGTGTATCGCCGTCCGCCAATATGAGGCGTCACGAGTATCTTTTCGTGTTGCCAGATCGCGTTTGCGGGCGGCAGCGGCTCGGTCTCGCCACCGTCTAGTCGTCCGCGTTTCCGAGCATTTCCCGCCGCTTGCGCACTGCCGGCATCATCGCGCTCACAATCAGCACCACCGAGACGACCAGACAAGCGCCGCCGACATAGCTGCTGAAGAGGAAACTCCAGCTGCCGTCGCTGGCAGTCAGGCTGCGGCGCATGTTGGCTTCCAGCAACGGCCCGAGAACAAAGCCCAACACCAGCGGGGCGAGGTCGTAGCCGCAGCGTCTCAGCACATAGCCAATCACCCCGAAGCCGATCATCAGACCGAGATGGAAGGTGGAGCCGGTGGTTCCGTAGACCCCGATGACGCAGAACACCAGGATCAGCGGGAACATCACCCCGTAGGGTATCCGCAGGATCTGAATCCACATGCCGATCAAGGGCAGGTTGAGGATCAAGAGCATGATGTTGCCGACATACATACTGGCGACCGTGCCCCAGAACACGTCGGGATTCTGCACCATCATCAGCGGCCCGGGCGCGATTCCCTGGATCATCAGCGCGCCGAGCAATATGCCAAGCACCACGTTAGGCGGAATGCCCAAGGTCAGAAGCGGGATGAAGGCCGCCGTCGCCGCGGCGTTGTTGGCGGATTCGGGGCCCGCAAGTCCCTCGACCGCGCCCTTGCCAAATTCCTCTGGGCGCGCGGAGATGCGTTTTTCCAGGCCGTAGGACGCGAAGGCTGCAAGGACCGCGCCGCCTCCCGGGAGAAGGCCCAGAACGAAGCCGAGGATCGAGCCGCGCGCGATCGGCGCCCGGCTTCTTTTCCATTCCTCGCGGGACGGCAGGATGCGGCCAACGGTCTTCGCCACGAGGGAACGCGGCGCCGCCTGTTCGAGGTTCTGCAGCACTTCTGAGACCCCGAACAGTCCGACGACCAGCGTGATGACGTCGATGCCCTCGATGAGTTGTGGGATGTCGAAGGTGAAGCGCGGCGCGCCGCTCATGGAATCGATGCCCACCAGCCCGAGGACGACGCCGAAACAGGTGGTCAGGATCGCCTTCGAGATCGATCCTGAGCTGATCACGCCGACCATCACCAGACCGAGCACCATCAGTCCGACATAATCCGCCGGTGAGAGATACACGGCCGCGCGCGCCAGCGGGACGGCGATGAAGCTGAGCGCGACCACAGACACGGTGCCGGCGATGAACGAACCGATCGCGGCAATGGCAAGCGCGGGACCCGCCCTGCCCGTCCGCGCCATTTGGTAGCCGTCCAGCGTCGTGACGACGGATGCCGCTTCTCCGGGGACGTTTACCAGGATCGACGTGGTGGAGCCCCCATACATCGAGCCGTAGTAGAGACCGGCTAGAAGAATGATACCGCTCTCGGGCGGCGCGTTGATCGTGATCGGCAGCAACAGAGCCATGGTCGTCGCCGGCCCGATGCCTGGGAGAACACCGATCAACGTCCCCAGAAAGACGCCGAAGAAGCAGTAGACGAGATTGATGGGCTGGGCGGCTACTTCAAGGCCCAGCAATATGCCGTCGAACGAAGTCATCTAGCCGAGTATCCCAATCGGAAGCTGCGTGCCTAAGGCCAGCTTGAAAAGCGCATAATTGGCGAAGGCGATCGCCGCCCCCGCCGGTATGGCACGCAGCCAACCGCTGCTGGTGAACAGCCACAGCAGAAAAGCCGACAGCGCGAAGGTCGCCAACAGGAAGCCGAGCGGTTCAAGGAGCGCGACATAGACAGCGAGCGCCACGACGATGCCGCCGATACGCATGAGCATCTCCCGCGTCCAGGGTTCCGACGCGCCTTGCGGGGTCCTGACAAAGAGATCGAGCAACACCGAGCCGCCGGCCACGACCGCCATGGCGAGACCGAAGATCATGCTCATGAGCCCAGGGCCTGGGTCGCTGAACTCGCCGATCCCCAGCTGCGTCGCCATGTAGACGACGACAACGCCGAACAGGCACCACAGGATTTTGACTGTCAGTTCTACAGTCATGGTCTTGTACTCCTGACTAGCTGCGCACAGGTCCCCAGGGCGTGCCGAACGGCGGAAACGTGATCACTTCCGCGGAGGGACGAATGCAGGAAAGAGCCGATCTCCTCGGGCGAACACGCCGGCGACGAAGGGCGGAGCGAAATGCATCGGGAACAGCAGGGCACGATGTTCGACGCAGTATTCGAGCAGTTCCCTTCGGGTCCGCGCCGACTGTTCCTGATCCTCGCAGAAACGTGTGTTCCAGGTGGGTTCGCAGATCTGGATCGGATGATGGATGGCGTCCCCGCAGAACAGCCCGCGGTCATCCCCTGTGCCGGCCTTGAGGATCATGTGGCCGACCGTATGGCCGGGAGCCGGTTCGACCAGAAGATGCCTGTCCATTTCGAACGCGTCGTCGAGCAGCACGGCCTGGCGCGACTCGATGATCGGCAGCACGCTGTCGTTGTAGAGCACGGCGCGGCTGTTATCGGCGCTGACGGCGGGATCCCAGCGGTTCTTCTCGGCTCGCGAGAACAGGTACTTTGCGTTGGGGAAGGTCGGTACCCAGCGCCCGTTCTCCAGGCGCGTGTTCCAGCCGCAGTGATCTGAATGGAGATGCGTACAGAATACGTAATCCACCTCCTCGGGCGACACGCCGACGGCTCGGAGGCGCTCCAGATAGGGAGTGTTCAACTGATGGAAACGCTCGTTCCACGGGCGATCCTTGTGGTTGCCCGAACAGGTGTCCAGCAGGATCGTGTGGCGCGGCGTCCTGATCAGCCAGGAATGGATGCTGGAGACGAGCCTGTCCTCTTCGGGATCGTAGTGAAGAGGCACCAGCCAGTCGGCATGGGAGCGGAAAACGTCAATATCGAAATTGGTCAGGAACTTGTCAGGCGAAACGCTGCTCAGGCCAAGGCCTTCCTCGATCCGCGACACAAACATATCACCAATAGACCAAGTCACTCGACTCTCCCGCTCCACACATTCCAATCGGGCCGTATCGCCCGCCTTACTGCTTCTCGGCGAAGGACTTCACCAGCTGTTCCTGCCGATCGATCTCCTCCATGGACCATTTCTGGAACTCGGCAGGATTCTTTTCGAACAAGGTCATGTCGAACTTCTCGAGCATGGCCAGATGACGCGGGTCATGAATGGCCTTGTCGAAGGCGGCGTAGATGCAATCGACGACGGCGGGGTCCATTCCGGCAGGTCCGGCCAGGCCATACGGCATGGTCTCGACCATATCGACGCCGACTTCCTTCAAAGTCGGCACGTCGGGCCAGCGCTTGGTGCGGTTCTCGCCCCAGGTGACGAGCAGGCGGAAATCGCCGGATTCCACCAGTGGCGCCCAGGCGCTGCCGTCCGCCGAAGCCATGACATGCCCGCCGAGCACGGCCGCATTGTTCTCGGCATTGCCGCGCGACGGGATGTGCTTCAGCTTTATGCCAAGCGTCGCGGAGATCTGCTCCATCGCAAGGTGGAGCGGCGAGTTCACACCAAAAGTGGTGTAGGTGAGCTTGCCGGGATTCTCCTTGGCGTAATTGACGAAGTCTTCCCATGACTTGAGGGGGGAGTCCGCCCGCACGACCACGCCGAACAGATACTGGCCGACACCACCGATGTAGGTGAAGTCGGTACGCGGGTCATAAGTCGTCTTCAGCAGAAACGGCGTGCGGTACACGCCGGTGCCGACATAGGATATGGTGTAACCGTCAGGCTTGGCGTTCGCCGCCATGCTTGCAGGCCCCAGCGTGCCAACCCCGCCCGGCTTGTTCTCCACCACGATGGGCTGGCCGAGTTCCTGACTGGCGATATCGGCCAGCAGCCGATACTGCGTGTCCGGAATCCCGCCCGCCTGCCAGGGGATGACCAGGGTGATCGGCCGCGTGGGAAACTCTTCCGCGTTCGCCTCCACGGCCAGCGCGGCTAGGGACAGAACGGCCGCGACGGCCATTCGAATGAATTTACGCATATTCTCCTCCTTTGGACGAACGAACGATCGTCACTCGGTGATGACGGCCACCTTCTCGATCGTTGAGAAGATTTCCATTTCAAAGGGCTCGCCTTTCCGGAGCTCGACGATCGTGCCGGGAGAAAGGTCGAATTGCTGGTGCGCGAATGTGATGCGGCTCATGCCCTTGTAGACGACGTAGGTTTCCGACCACGGCATCCCGGCCTCACGCTTGTAACGGCCAGGCTCGCCGCGCCAAACGGCCAGCCGGTAGGGCTGGTCTTCCCGACCGTTGGTCAGCTTTTGGCTAAAGGCTGGCGGATTGGGCGAAACAATTGCCTTCCAGCCAGTCTCGTCCGGCGTCAGGTTGAAATTCTTGTCCAAAATCGCGTCTCCTAACTGCAGTCGCTTTTCTCCGGGGGGAAGAATCATTCCGCCGTGGCAGCCGGCCGGGCGGCCTCGCGCATCGTTCTGGCCAGATCGTCGGCCGCCGTGGCGAGCATGCCCACGTCGACGCCCGCCGCCACGAAGCGGTAGCCCCATCCCAGATAGCAGAGCGCATCCTCTCGCTTGCTCGCCAGAATGCCTGCGGGCCTGCCGGCCTGCCGGATTCGTTGCACCGCCGTACTTAGTTCCTTCTGGACGTCCGCGTGGCCCGCATTGCCGAGGTGGCCCATCGACGCGGAAAGGTCCGACGGGCCGATGAACACGCCATCGACACCGTCGACCGCTGCGATGTCCTCCAGACGGCCGAGAGCCTCAACCGTCTCGACCTGGACGAGCACGCATAGGTTCTCCGCCGCGCGCGCGGCGTAGTCCTTGATACGCCCGTAGCGCGTCGCACGCGTAAGCCCAGCCACACCCCGCACCCCGAGAGGCGGATAACGGGTGGCCGCGACGGCCGCCTTGGCTTCCTCGGCGTTCTGCACGAACGGCACCAGCAAAGTTTGCGCCCCGATGTCGAGGATGCGTTTTATGGCGACGGGATCGTTCCATGCCGGCCGCACGACGGCGTGCGCCGTCCCGCCTTCCGTCGCCCGCAGCAGGGAGGGCAAGCCTGAAATCTCGATCGGCGAATGTTCGGTATCGAACATGATCCAGTCGAAGCCGGACGACGCGACGATCTCGGCCCCGACCGGGCTGCACAGGCTGCTCCAAAGGCCGATCTGCGGACGGTCCTCGGCCAATGCGCGCTTGAATGGGTTCTCCACCGCCCTCACCTCACACGAACTGGACCGCAACCCCGCCGAGCGGGCCAAAATCGGCATGCAGCGTGTCGCCCTTTGCCGCCCAGACCGGCCGGGTGAAGGAGCCGGACAGCATCAGATGGCCGGGCTGCAGCGCCACGTCGAAAGGCGCCAGTTTGTTGGCGAGCCAGGCGATCGCCATGGCGGGATGGCCGAGCACGCCCGCGGCCAGGCCGGTTTCCTCGATTTCCGAGTTGCGATAGAAGACCGCGCCAACCCAGCGCAAATCGACATCGTCCGGCTTGACCGGCCGACCGCCGAGCACGATGCCGGCGGCCGCGCCATTGTCGGCCACGGTGTCGAAGATCTTGCGCGGGTTCTGCACCCGGGCGTCGATGATTTCGATGGAGGGGACCACATATTCGGTGGCGCGCAGGACATCGACCAATCCGACATTCGGGCCCTTCAGCGGCTCCTTCAGGATGAAGGTGAGCTCCGGCTCCACACGCGGCACGCAATAGTCCTCGAACCGGACCTTGGCTCCGTCATTGTAGAGCATGGTGTCGAGCAGCACGCCGTAATCGGGCTCGTCGATTTGCGAAGAAGCCTGCATGGCTTTCGAGGTCAGGCCGATCTTGTGGCCAATGACCTTCGCACCGGCCGCCACCTTGCTTGCCGCCAGCGCCGAGGAGATCGCGTAGGAATCCTCGATGGTGATGTGTGGCCATCGGGTTGAAAGCTGCAGGCAAGGCTTCTTGGTGCGGTCGGCCTCCAGCAGGGCCTCCATCGCCTCCTGGCGTTCCTGTTCGGTGAGCATGATCCGACCCCTCAGAGCTTCACGCAGACGTTGCGCAGTTCGGTATAGAATTCGAGCGAATGGTCGCCGCCCTCGCGGCCGATGCCGGACTGCTTCGAGCCGCCGAAGGCGGTGCGCAGGTCACGCAGGAACCAGCAGTTCACCCAGCTGATACCGGCCTCGATCTGGGCAGCCACACGGTGGGCGCGCGAGAGGTTTTGCGTCCATATCGAGGTGGCCAGCCCATAGGGGCTGTCATTGGCGAGCGCGATCGCCTCTTCCTCGGTGTCGAAAGGCGTGACGTGGGTGCAGGGACCGAAGATCTCCTCGGTAACCACAGGCGAGCGCTCGGGCAGCCCCGTCCACACGGTCGGCTGCACCCAATATCCGTCCTGGAAGCCTGCGACATCCGGCACTCCGCCGCCGGCGACAATGGTCGCTCCTTCGGCAGCCGCCTTGGCGTAGTAGCCCAGCACCTTGGCGCGGTGCGCCTCGGAGATGAGCGGACCCATGGTCGTGGCCGTATCGAACGGATCACCAAAGCGATAGGACTTGGCCTTCTCGGCAAGCCTCTCCACGAATTGGTCGAAGATCCCGCGCTGCACATAGAGTCGCTCGGTCCCGAGGCAGACCTGCCCGGTGTTGGCGAAGCAGGAACGGCCGCTGCCTTCAATGGTGGCGTCGAGATCGGCATCGTCGAAGATGACACCGGCGTTCTTGCCGCCGAGCTCGAGCGAGATCGGCCTGACGCCGCGGGCAGCTGCCCGCATGATCGCCTCGCCGGTCCGCGTCGAGCCGGTGAAGGTGATACCGTCGACGTCGGGATGCTCCACCAGATACTCGCCGGCCGAGTCCTGCCCGCCGCCGTGGACAACGTTGTAGACGCCGGCCGGCACGCCGGCCTGGTTCATCACCTCGCCCAACAGGGTCGCCGTCGACGGCGTCATGTCCGACGGCTTCACGACGACAGTGTTGCCGCAGGCCAGCGCGGGCGCCACCTTCCAGGTCATCAGGAGCAGCGGCAGGTTCCATGGGCACACCACGCCGATGACGCCCCGCGGCGTCCGCAGCGCATAGTTCAGCGCGCCCGCGCCGTCAGGCGTCGGCATCTGGAAGGTCTCCGTGCTGATCGTCGCGACCTGATCGGCGAAGACGTCGAAATTCGCGCCGCCGCGCGGGATGTCGATATGGCTGGCGAGAGTGACGGGCTTGCCGGTGTCCAGCACCTCGGCACGCAAGAATTCATCGGAGCGTTCGCGAATGCCCTGCGAGACCTTGCGCAGGATGGCCATGCGCTCGGGCACCGACATCTGTCCCCAAGGCCCCTTCAGAGCACGCTTCGCGGCGCCAACGCCCGCATCGACGTCGTCGCGCGTCGCGCCGTGCACGATGGAGAACACCTTGCCGGTCGCCGGAAAGCGGTTTTCCATGACCACGGCGCCCGCGCTGGCGCGAAACTCGCCATTGATGAAGTTCTTGATTTCCTGCAAGGTCGTTTCCTTTTCGCCAGGGATTTACCCCTGGCCTTTTCAGTCAGTGAAAGGCCAGGGCGGGAGCGCGTTGCGATCCCACTTGGCTGTGCCTGCCACTCAAGCGGCAGAGCACCGCTCGCGATGGATTTACTGGAAGCTTTCCCAGACGGTCGCGCCGATGCCGCAGCGCATCTCGGCCGAGGCCACATAGAAAACGCGCCGCCCCTTTGTGCCGCCGGCCGCCGCCATGGCCACCATCCAGGCGAGCAATTCGGTCGTGCCGCCGCCGCCGGCCTCGTTCATGCGCTCGATCGTCGCCTCGCGCACGACGCGGTCGGCATCGCTCTCATCCATGAGATCGAGGAACCAGTTGTCGAAGGTCGGATCCATGGTGAAATAGCGCGGGCCGCCAGGCTCATGGGAGAGACCGCCGGTTGCCATCAATCCGACCCGCAGATCGGCTGGCAGTTCATTCTGCACGATGTCGCGCAGCACACGACCGAATTCGACCGATTCCTCGGGGGTCGGAGTCGGCGGATTGATGCAGTTCATGTGGATCGGCAGAATTGGCACATCGTAGCCGAGATACCACAGCGGGACCGACCAATTGTCGTCGAACAGCAGGCCGTCGCCCTTGTCGATCTTGATGCCGCGCGCAGCCGCGGACTCGGCGATCCTGTTGGCAATCTCCGGCCGACCCTTCACGTGGTAGCCTGGCTGCTTCAGCCATGATTTGAAGAATTCCGCCGGGCCGTTCCATTCCGCAGCGCAATCGACTCGCCAGTGCGGCGGATTTTTGAGCGGGAGATTCAGCAAATGGTCGTTCCCGACGCCGATGATGATGTCCGGCTTGGCCGCCGCCATGATGCGGCCGAGCTCCTTGTAGCCTTCCTCGATGGCGCGCCGGTCCTCGACCGGGCAGGTGTCGATCCAACCCGTCACGCCGGGAGCGTGCGCCATTCCCATGATAGATACGAACCGGGCCATGGTTTCAGCCTTTCTGAGGATGTTCGACGATCGAGTCGCCAAACGACTTGCGGTAGGCCTCGGCCGCCGCGCTCTTGGAGTGATTGGCAGCCCCGCCGTGGAACAGCCTCGTCACCTGCGGGAGAAAATACTGATGGACGCCCAGCTCACCCAGGCGCTTGACGTCGATGCTACGGAAGGCCGCCTTCTCTTCCTCGCTCAGTCCGTACTGGCTCATCAGATCCTCGAGGCGCTCACGGAAATGCGGCCAGACGGAATTGTCTCGCCGCACCTCGAAAATCAGCCTGTTGGATGGCAGGTCAGGATTAAAGCTCATGTCCTTCTCCTTCACTTCACGCTGTCATGCCCAAAGCGTTTCCCGCCCGGAATGGTGGCCAACGCCAGTTTCGAAAGCTGGGCGTCCAGGACGCAGGGCTTGCGACCGTTGCGCTCGCCCATCTCCTTGCGCAGCACAGCGGCGCGCACGATCTTGCCGGCGACGAACCGGATCGGTTCGGGCGGGTAATAGCCGTTGTGGGCTCGATTCAGGATGTCCCCGATGTCGCTCCATTCGGTGCGCTTCCCCAATATCTTCGCTGCGATCACGTGGCCGCCGATATTGCTGGCGCCGAGACCATGACCGGTATAGCCAATCGCATAGTGGATACGCCGGTCGCTTTGGAGTTGGCCGAAGTGCGGCAGGCCGGTGGTGCTGCGGTCGATCGGACCGGCCCAACTGCGGGCGATCGGCACGTCCTTCAGCTCCGGATAGAGGAAGCGGAAATCCGCTTCCACTTCGGCCGCCTGCTTTTGCGAAAAGTCGAACTCCGGGCCGATCCGGGCACCGTATGCTATGGTCCCGCCGCCGCGGCCGAGATAGACCCGGCCTTCCGGAGTGAGGCCACCATAGTTCAGCATCTGCCGGGAATTCACCCCGCCCGGGCGCTGTCGCATGCCGAGATCTTCTAGACGCTCCGGGATCGGATCGGTGACGACCACATCGCTCGATAGCACCATGACATGCCGCCTGAACTCAGCCAGATGCGCCATCCATGCGTTTGCCGCAAGTACGACGTTGGAGCAGACGACAGTGCCGTTGGCCGCGCGAACTGTCAGCGTTCGCTCGTCCCCTGAAATGTCGAGTACCGGTGTTTCTTCGTAGATCGCGACGCCATGGGCAACCGCCACTCGGCGCAGCCCTCTGCTGAGCAGCGCTGGCTGCAGCCGGGTCGCATTGTCGTCCGAGACGCCCGAATGGTAGGGGCCGTCGCCAAAATAATCCTTCAAGTCCTGGGGCGAGAGCCGGCGATAGGGAGGCGCGATGCCGAGCTTGTCGGCCATGCGGAAAACCCCCTCCCAGGCACCGATCTGAGACCTGGAATTGGTGCTCCAGACGGACGGACCTCGCCTCGCCTGGCATTCGATCCCGTTCGCGGAGATGAAGCGATGGGTATCATCCACAGCCTCCGTGCTCGCCATCACCAGCCGGACTGCGTCCGCCTCGCCGAAATAGCGGACCAGCACCGGCAATCGGGACCAGTAGTGTCCGAGCGCGCCACTGTTGCGACCGCTTGCACCGGTGCCGCAGCGGTCAGCTTCGAGCACCACCACGGAAATCCCGGGGTCAGCTTCCTTTAGCCTTATTGCAGTCCAGAGCCCGGTCAGCCCGCCACCGACGATCGCGACGTCGGCCTGGATGTGGTCTCGAAGACGGTTGGACTCAGCAGTTCCTTCGCGCTCGAGTGCCTCGTCGACCCAGAGTGAACGATGCCGGGGAGGAGCTCCGTTGCGCCGCCATTTGCGAAATGTCAGGTGTGTATCACCCACTGCGAAAATCCGATCCGGTCAATTCAGGGCTTCGCGAACGGAGGCTTCGAACTTCGCCTTCGTTGCTAAGTAATCGGCCGGCCTCACCGGATCGATCGCCTCGACGATCTTCTCGAAAGGTGTCCAGTCCGCAGGGACTGGCGTGCCAGGAACCATAGGGTAGTTGAGGCCTAGCGAGGCCACGGCCGCTTGCGCTTCGGGCGTGAGGAACCAGGCCTGGAACAGCTGGGCAGCCTTCGCGTTTGGGGCTCCGTCGAGGATGACGGTGCCTGCGAACATCGGGATCACGAGGCCTGGAATTTCCAGGAAGCCGACATTGGCGCCCGCCTCTACCAAACGCAGGTAGCGCGAGTGCGCCGCCCAAGGCATCAATGCAACAGAACCAACTGTGAGATTGTTGAAGTAGGGCGTGGCGCTCGGCACTACGACCGCGTTGTCGCGCACTTTCTTCATCCAGGCGGCATCGATCTTTCCCGCGCTGTAGAGTTCGATCCAGCTGATGGCGGTGACAGCCGATGCCAGCGGATCATCGAACAGCATGCCCTTGTACTTTGGATCGGTCAGATCGGCCAGCGTGCCAGGCAGCTCTTCCTCTTTATACCTGCTCTTGTTGTAGGCGACGCCGACAGTATCGGCGAACGCCATAACGAACCGCCCGTTTACGTCGCGATAGCGCTCGGGAATTACATGGATGTTCGGCGGCTGATATGCCGCTCCGGCCCCGCTCTCCGCAACACTGATCAGTTCGGTCATACCCGACATGACAACATCGCCGACATGTTGGCCGCTCGCTCGCTCGCTCTCGACGCGCGCCATGAGCTCGGCGCCGCGCAGCGGGTTGGTGACGATGGTGATCTCAGGAAATCGCTTCGAGAAGATGTCCCAGAGCGGCTGAAACACTACCGAATAAGCACCGTAAATAACGACCTGCGATTGACCTGCGTCGGTCGCAGCCTTGTGAAGTTCGGCGATCTGCGCCGCGGTTTCGGCCCCGCCAGCCCATGCTGCCTCGTCGGCAGCGGCAGGTGACGCAATAAGCATGGCAGCCGACAGAGCCAACAGCGCTCGCCGGGTGAGATTTCCGCAAACCATTCGTCGTTCCCCTATTAGAATTCTCGTTTGGGCGATGCGATCGCAAGACCGCGGCGACCTCCTTCGCACCACCTTGTCCAATGGGCTGCGACTTAAGACGCGGTTAGAAGTTTTGTCAATTAAATTTCGATATTTTTTATTGCGTCGATTTTTTTGGGTTGTACTTGGCACGAAAATCCCGCTACGAGAAGCGACCAGATTTGGAATTTCGATAATTTTCGTTTTGTCGACTCGCAGCCAACCTGCATCGGCACGGCCTTTGACAACGAGGGAAGTACGTGTATGCGGCCAACGCATCGAATTGACGTCCAGCATCATATCCTTCCGCCGGACTACGTCCGTCTGGTGGGCGAGGAATCGATAGGGCGGCTGATCGTTTCTGGACGCATGCCCGAGTGGACGCCGCAAACGTCCATCGACGCCATGGACCGCAATGGAATCGAGATGGCAGTGACATCGCTGTCGGCCCCCGGCTTTCACCACCATGGTGAAGGCGTGGCAGCGCGGATCGCACGCTACTGCAATGACTACGCAGCCGATCTGGCCGGCCGTCATCGTGGCCGGTTCGCCATGTTCGCTACCCTGCCCATGCCCTTCATCGGCGCCAGCCTTGACGAAATCGCCTATGCCCTCGATACATTGGGTGCTGCGGGCATTTGCCTTCTCACCAATTATGATGGTGTCTATCTCGGCGATGCGAAGCTTCAGCCTGTCTTGGAAGAGCTCAACCGGCGCGGAACCGTGGTGTTCGTCCATCCGGCCGATGCGGCAGGCGACCGCCCGCTTCGACACATCCCGGCCGCGACGCTCGAATTTCCGTTCGACACGACTCGCGCCATCGTCAGCATGCTGTTCAGCGGCAGCTTTACGCGATGCCGCAGCGCACGCTTCATCTTCTCGCATGCGGGAGGCGCCCTGCCCTATCTGGCGGATCGGATAGCCCGTCTGGAGCGGCGACCTGATTTCAAAAGCCACGTGCCGGATGGCGCTATGGCCGAGCTGGACCGGCTTTATTTCGACACCGCGCTTTCGGCGAGCAACCGTGTCTTCGCCTCTCTTCGCCAGCTTGTGCCGATGGAACGGGTCCTTTTTGCCAGCGACTACCCTTTCGCTGCAGAGGATACAATGACGGCAACCATAGGCGGCTTGGTCAAGCTTGGCCTTGCCGCGGACGAGTTTGCCGCCATCGAGCGTCAAAACGCCCTTCGTCTGATGCCCAACCTCTTCAACCGTCAGCCGCTCCGCGGCGCAGCGGAGTGACAATATGAGTGAGCCCGAAATTCTTCTGACGCCGCAAGCCCGCCTCGACCGCGCACATAGCGCGATTGTGGTCATCGACATGCAGAATGATTTCTGCGCCGAGGGCGGATATGTCGAGAAGGTGGTCGGCCGTAGCGCCGCGGCATGCCGCGCAGTCGTCGAACCTGTAGTGGAACTTGTCCAAGCGGCGCGCGAAAAGGGGGTGCCTGTCTTCTGGGTGCGCGCAATCTACGATCCCGAAAAACTCCCGGCAGGTATTCGTGCCAAACAGAGAGCAAGAAGCGATGCCATCTGCTGCGCCACAGGGTCGTGGGGAGCCGATTTCTTCGGTGTTGCGCCCGACGGCGCGGAATGCGTCATCGACAAGCACAGCTATAGCGCCTTCATCGGCACCAGCTTCGACGCCATCCTGCGCAAGCGGGGGGTGCGGACGCTGATCTTTGCCGGAGTTCAGACCAACGTCTGCGTCGAGAGCAGCCTGCGCGACGCCGCCTGCATGGGCTACTACGCCGTGCTCCCGTCCGATTGCGTGGCTTCACACGCCGAGCCGCTGCACGAAGCGACGCTGAAGAACGTCGAATTCCTGTTCGGCGACGTCATGTCCCGGGCCGAGATCGTATCCATTTGGGATGCTGACTGAGGAACACATTCGCCACTGCCGCTGGCCCCAACGGAAAGGTCGCCGAGTTGAGTGAGATATGCATTCGCGGATTGAATAGGCACTATGGCGCGGTACGGGTGATCGATTCACTCGATCTCGACGTACGGGAGGGCGAGTTCCTGTCGCTGCTGGGTCCATCCGGCTGCGGCAAGACTACGATCCTGCGCTCGATTGCGGGTCTGGACCAGCCAAACGGAGGCACGATCAGCATCGGCGGCAAGCCCGTGGTCGATGCCGGCCGAAAGTGGTTCCTACCGCCCAACAAGCGAGGCCTTGGAATGGTTTTCCAGAGCTACGCCCTGTGGCCGCATATGAGCGTCTTTTCCAACGTCGCCTACCCGTTGCGTTTGCGGAAGCGCCCTGCAGCCGAGATCAAGGCGCGCACCGAAGAGGTTCTGAACCTCGTTGGTCTCGGCCATCTCGGCCAACGCGGAATCGGCGAACTATCGGGCGGCCAGCAGCAGCGTATAGCCCTCGCGCGGGCTCTCGCCGCGCAACCCGACGTGCTGCTGCTCGACGAGCCGCTCTCCAACCTCGACGCCGCGCTACGCGGCCAGATGCGCCGCGAACTTCGCCGGATTCATCGTGAGATCCGCCGAACCTCGATCTATGTCACGCACGACCAACTCGAGGCTGTAACGCTGTCGGATCGTATCGTCGTGATGAACAGGGGACACATCGAACAGATCGGCACGCCGCACGAGGTGTTCGGCACTCCCGCTAACCGATGGGTCGCCGAATTCGTCGGCTTCGACAACTTCCTCGAAGCCGAAATTGTCGCCCGCCAGGGAGACCACATCGTGGCCCGCCCCAAGGGTTGGCCTATGACGGTCGTCTGCACGCCCTCCGAAAAAATCCGCGGGGCGACCATCGGAACGGCGATTCTCGTGGCCATCCGTAGCGCCAACTGGCGATTGGGCGCGCTTCCTGGCGAATGGGAAATCGATGCGACGGTTGTCGAGTCTACATTCGTTGGCGACCAGACCGAGTTTTCGGTGGACGCCTATGGCAGCCGGCTGATCTGCCGGATCGCCGATGCGCTGCCGGCAAGCGATACACAGCACGCTACGAGCTTGAAGCTGAGCGTCGCTCCCGGCCTGCCCGTTGCGCTAGAGAAATCCCAATGAGCGCCCATCAGATTGCGGCGCCGTTTTCCCTTGAGACGAAGGGCCTTGCCGGCGCAGCCCGCCTTCAGCGGGCCGCCCGCTGGGGCGGACGGCTGCTGCTCATGGCGATCGTGCTGTTCCTGTTCGTCTATCCGGTGCTGATGGTGGTAGTGAGCATGTTCAGCACCACACGGCCCGGCGTAGTTGGTGACTGGACGATCGAGAACGTCCGCACCGTCCTGACGGCCTCGGCTACCTACACGGCGGTTCTGAACTCCATGATCTTCGCCACGGTCACAACCGTCGCCGGTACCATTCTCGCCATGGGTTTCGCCTTCATAGCGACCCGCACCACCGTCCCGCTCCGCCGCTTGCTAACACCCGCCATGCTGCTCCTCTTCGCCGCGCCCAACATGCTCTATGCGGTGAGCTGGGCACTCCTCGCAGATCCGGTCGGCGGGGCACTTAACCATGGCTTGCTCTATCTCGGCGCGGGCATGGGAGCTTTCAACGTCTATTCCTGGCCCGGCCTGCTCTTGGTGCATACCCTCAAGATCTCGAGCTTCTGCTATCTGCTTTTGCTGCCGGCATTCCACAATATGAATCGCAGTTTCGAGGAGGCCTCGCTCGTAGCCGGCGCGACGCGGCTGCAAACCTTCCTGCGCATCGATATCCCGCTGCTGCTCCCCGCCATCATCGGCGTCGTGATGGTCGGCACCGTGTTTGGACTTGGCGCCTTCGACGTTCCGCAGATCCTCGGCGGCTTGGCCGGCGTGCCAGTACTTTCCACCGAAATTTACAAGAAGCTCAACTATTCTTTTCCGCCGGACTATCCGGGCGCGAGCGCCCTTTGCCTTTTTCTGGTGGTCGGGCTTGCCGCCATGGTTGCGGTCCAGTGGCGCCTGTTGCGAAAGAACAATTTCGTCACCGTAACCGGCAAGTCGTTCAAGAATGATCGCTGGAACATCGGCCGCTTCTGGAATGTCGTCGGAGCGATAGTGATCCTGCTCTTCGTTCTGGTGGCCCTGGTCCTGCCGGGAGCGCAGCTCGTGTTGACCTCATTCCAGCCGTCGGTCGGCGTCTACACCCTTACGCTCAGTAACTTCCGGATGGTGTTTGCCGATCCGCAGGCACCGAACGCCTTCTTCGTAACGGCGGTGATCGCCATCCTCGGCGGTTTCGCCGCCATGGCCCTGGCCACCCTCATCGGTTTCGTGAGCCGAGGCGCTCCGATGTGGATGGCAAGACTGCTCGAAAGCGCCACACTGATCCCGATTGTGATGCCGGGCGTGGTGCTGGCCGTCGGTCTGCTCTGGGCCTATGTCTCGGTGCCCGGCCTACGTCAGCTCTACGGATCGTTCTGGTTCGCCTTCATCGGCCTGGTCATCCTCATTATGCCGATCGCCAGCCGTGCGGTTCAGGGTGCCCTGCTGCAGATTTCCGGTGATCTCGAGGATGCGGCTGCGATCAGCGGGGCATCATCGACCCGCGTGCTTCTCGACATCGTGCTGCGGCTCATGCAGGGCAGCTTCCTCGCAGGCTGGCTTGTCACTGCCATTATCGCTTCAGGTACGCTCGACATTCCGCTGATGCTGCTTCCGCCTACCAGTCCCAACGTTGCAGTACTCGCCTACGGCTACATGAACTCGGCCCTCATGAGCCAGACGAGCGCCGTGCTGGTCCTGCTCCTCGCCGGCATCGCAGGATCCGGTATTTTGGCGGCGATCGCCATCGGGACCGGCAATTATTTTCGCGCCAGGGCCGCTCGGACCTGAGCGCCAGCCCACCCAGACAGGAGCACTCGACATGACCAGAACCGCGCATGACTACTTCCAACCCGGCGAATCCATCTTTAAGGACACGATCGCCGAGATGACCTATGAAGAGGTCGACGCGGCCATCAAGCGGAAGGCAATCGCGCTTTGGGGAATGGGCGTGATCGAGCAGCATGGCCCCCATTTGCCGACCGGCACGGACGTCTACATCCCATCGGCGCGACTTCGTATCGTCAAGGCGAAGCTGGCAGAGAAGGGCATCGAGGCGCTCATCGTGCCCCCCTTCTATTGGGGGGTGAACCATGTCTCGGCGAGCTTTCCCGCCTCGTTTCGCGTCCGTCCCGAGATCATGGTCGAAGTCATGGTGGATGTCATTGAAAGCCTGGAGCGCGACGGTGTGCGTCACATCTTCTGCGCTTCCGGCCACGGCGATGCGCTACACAACAAGGCGATTTTCGACGGCGTGTGCAAGGCCAGCAGGGAAGGTGGGATCCAGGCGGCCTTCGTCGCCGCTAAGGGGATGTTCGACCGGCTGAAGATCAGTCTCGAACACCCGAATGCGCTTGCCACAATGGCAGATTTTCCGAGCAAGGAGGAAGGGATCATCGACCTGCATGCCGGCGATTGGGAAACCTCCCTTATGCTGGCGCTGAACCCAGAAGTGGTGCGCGCTGAGAAGATCGACGGCCTTGTGCCGACCAAGCTGGGTCCCGCCGATCTTACGGAATGGCGGAAGGGGCACGACGATGCCCGCCGTGTCACGCCGCTCGGCTATTTCGGCGATCCGGCGAGCGCCACGGAGGCACGGGGGGTCTCCGACATCGTGCGCGAGGCGGGGCTGATCGCCGACGTCATCGAACTGCGGCTGGCCGGAAAGATCTGACCGGCGATCTCCACCCGGAATCAGCCAGATCGAGTGGCCCCCTGATGGTGAAAATCGAATTTTCAAGCTATCATCGAATAAACTGAGGTTTGCGAAACTCGTGTCGGGATCGGTCCGTTTGCCGATCTTTATGCCGGAATCGCGGAGCATTCTTCCTGATGGAAAAGCACAGTACGGTCCAAGCATTCCCGCACGCAGACAAGTCTGACGACCATGATGGCTTCGCCACGCAGTCCGAGGCTGCCTATGCCGCCATCCGGGAGCATATCCTCGGCGGCACGCTGAAGGCCGGCAAGAAGCTGCTCCTGGGGGACATGCGCGCGCAGTACGGCTTCGGCGCAAGCCCACTACGCGAGGCGCTCTCCAGGCTCGCCGCCGACCGGCTGGTGACGGCCAGAGGCCAGCGCGGCTACTGGGTTGCCGACATTTCGGCGGAGGAGTTCGCCGACATCACCAACATGCGCTTGCTTCTCGAGCCAGAGGCCCTCGGCCGCTCGATCGCCAACGCCACGTTGGATTGGGAAAGCCGCGTTGTCGCCGCCTTTCATCGCCTGTCGCGCGTGGAAAGTACGTTGGACGTCGACCCGGAGAGGCTAAGCGGCGAATGGGAGCGAGAGAACCGCGCCTTCCACCTGGCCCTCATCGACAATTGCGGTTCGCCCTGGCTTTCGCGCTTCGTGGCGACGCTGTCGGAGCAGTCCGAGCGCTACCGCCGCCAAGCGGTGGCTAGGCAGGCGGTGCCGAAGGAGGTGCTCCTGCGTGAACACAAGGCAATCTTCGATGCGGCGCTCGACCGCAATGCGGGATTGGCCACCGAATTGCTCAAGGTTCACATCAAGAACTCCGCCCGCGGCTTGTGCATGGCGATCTTCTCCCGCGATCTGGACCGCATCTGATGGGCGATGTCACCAACTCTCGGGTGCGCTAGAGTCGACCTCACAGTCTCGAAGGGCGAAAAGATCGTGATCTGCTGGCCGTCTGGCTCAGGTAAATCGACGCTCATCCGCTGCATCAATCACGTGGAAAAGCATGACGCCGGGCGGATCTTCGTTAACGGCATTGAGCTGAAGAGTGACGCGAAGTCCGTCGACATGGTCCGACGGGAAACGGGGATGGTATTCCAAAGCTTCAATCTGTTCCCGCATATGACGGTGCTTGAAAATTGTCTTCTGGCACCCATGTCGGCACTCGGCCTGTCGCGAAGAGAGGCGACGGACGCTGCCATGCGCTTCTTGGAGAAAGTCCGCATCCCGGATCAGGCCAATAAGTACCCGATCCAGCTTTCCGGTGGCCAACAACAGCGTGTAGCCATCGCCAGGGCGCTCTGCATGAAGCCGAAGGTCATGCTGTTCGACGAGCCGACGTCCGCGCTCGATCCGGAGATGGTCAAGGAGGTTCTGGAGACGATGAAGGAACTTGCGAGTGACGGCATGACGATGCTCTGCGTCACCCACGAGATGGGCTTTGCCCGCGAGGTCGCCGACCGCATCATCTTCATGGATAAGGGCCGGATCGTCGAGCAGGGAGCGCCCGAGGCCTTCTTCTCCGCCCCGCAGACGGAGCGGGCCCGCTACTTCTTGGACCAGATCATTCACTGATCCATTTCGTTTTCCGAAAGGCTTGAGCGACAAGGGGCGAAATATCCGCCCCTTTCGCATCCGCGCCAGTGACCCGAAGATGATCGCCGGCTTTCGATTCTGGTCCGTAGCTGGAGCAGAACCTCTCTACTGCAGCAAGCCCTTCACCACGCCGCTGGCTTTGGAGAAATCCATCTGGCCGGCATATTTCTCCTTCAAGGCGTTCATGCAGCGACCCATGTCGCGCAGGCCCTCGGCGCCGACCTCGGCGATGACCTGCTGGCAGGCCTGCCGGACTTCCTCGTCGCCGAACTGCTTCGGCATGAAGCCGCGAATGATGGCGATCTCGTTCCGCTCCTGCTCGGCCAACTCCAGCCGACCGCCTTCCTCGAAGGCCTTGGCGGATTCCTCGCGTTGCTTCACCATCTTCGCCAGGATCTGCATGATCTCGTCATTGCTGACAGGATCCTTGCCTGCGCCACGATGGACGATGTCGCGATCCTGGATCGCAGCGCGGATCAGGCGCAGCGTCGAGATCCGTGTCTTGTCCTGCATCTTCAGGGCGTCTTTGAGCGCTGCATCGATCAGGTCGCGCATGGCATTCTCCTCTAGCGACAGCAACAATAACGGCACGGCACGCGGGAAGCAAACGAGACCGAACTGTAACGTCCTGTTTTACCTGCGAAAAACAAATCGCCGCAGCCCGGCGCTCGGTCATTGACCCTTTGCGCCCCTTCGCCTATTGTCCGCGCCTTGCATGGACTGATTTCAATTGCGCGCGGGGGTTTGCGAGAATCGCGGAGCCCCGTGCGTTTCGCTGCGCGATATGGCCCTGAACAGGTATCCTTTCAAGCCGCAGCCTTACCGACGGAGTGACGACATGGCCGCGATGACCGCCCCCTGGGCTCCCGAAGTGCCGACCGCGCTTCTGGTGTTGGCCGACGGAACCGTCATAGAGGGACGAGGCCTGGGCGCGGCTGGAAGCGCCGTGGCCGAGGTCTGCTTCAACACCGCCCTCACCGGCTATCAGGAGATCCTGACCGACCCGTCCTATGCCGGACAGATCGTGACTTTCACCTTTCCGCATGTCGGCAACATCGGCACCAACGCCGAGGACATAGAAGATCTCAACCCGGCGGCGCGCGCCGGCGCGGTAGGGGCAGTGTTCAAGGCGGACGTGACCAGCCCCTCGAACTACCGCGCGGCTGGCGACCTCGATCAGTGGCTGAAGCGGCGCGGCATCGTGGCCATCAGCGGCATCGACACGCGCGCCCTCACCGCCCTGATCCGTGAGAAAGGCGCGCCCAATGCCGTTATCGCCCATGCGCCCGACGGCAAGTTCGACATCGAGGACCTGAAACGGCAGGCGCGCGCATGGTCAGGCCTCGTCGGCCTCGATCTCGCCAAGGACGTGACGTCCGGCCAGTCTTCGGTGTGGAAGGAAACGCCCTGGGTCTGGAATGAAGGTTACGGCTCCCAGGAAGCGCCAAGCATGCACGTCGTCGCCGTCGACTATGGCGTGAAACGCAACATCCTGCGCCTGCTCGCGGGCCTGGGCGCCAAGATCACCATCGTTCCCGCCAAAACCGGCGCCGAGGAGATCCTGGCGATGAGGCCCGATGGCATCTTCCTCTCGAACGGCCCCGGCGATCCCGCGGCCACCGGCGAATACGCGGTGCCAGTCATCCAACGGTTGCTGAAGACCGAGATCCCGATCTTCGGTATCTGCCTCGGCCATCAGATGCTGGCGCTTGCCGTCGGGGGCAAGACCGAGAAGATGCATCAGGGGCATCATGGGGCGAACCATCCGGTGAAGGACCACACGACCGGAAAGGTCGAGATCGTCTCGATGAACCACGGCTTCGCGGTGGATTCGAAATCCCTGCCGGACGGCGTCGAAGAGACCCACGTCTCCCTGTTCGACGGATCCAACTGCGGCATCGCGCTTAGGGGAAAGCCGGTTTTCTCGGTCCAGCACCACCCCGAGGCTTCGCCCGGCCCGCAGGATTCCCACTATCTTTTCCGTCGCTTCGCGAACCTCATCCGCGAGCGCAAGGGCGAACCGGCGCTGGCGGAACGCTGAGCCGCCTGACGGCCCTTGGAGAACGGTCGGATCAGAGCAAACGGCAAATGGCCGTCGCCGCTTTGGCCTCCCTGTTCAAATCCGATTGTTGAAAGTATCGCAGTCCTGCAGCCGGCCGCTCTCCAGTCCGCGCGCGAACCACCTCTGGCGCTGCTCGGAGGTGCCGTGATTGAATGACTCCGGCACGACGTAGCCCTGCATCCTCTTCTGCAGCGTATCGTCGCCGATCTGCTGCGCGGCGTTGAGCGCCTCCTCGACGTCGCCCTGCTCCAGCAGTCCCTTTTGCTGGGTATAATGAGCCCAGACGCCGGCGAAACAGTCGGCCTGAAGCTCCACGCGCATCGACATCTGATTGGCTTCGACCTCGCTCATGCGCTGCCGCATCTGGTTGAACTTCGGCAGGATACCAGTGAGATTCTGGACGTGGTGACCGACCTCGTGGGCGATCACATAGGCCTCGGCGAAATCGCCCGACGCGCCGAACTGGCGCGAAAGCTGGTCGAAGAACGACGTGTCGAGATAGACCTTGCGGTCGTTCGGGCAATAGAACGGGCCCGAGGCGGAAGAGGCAAAACCGCATGCAGAGGTGATGGAGTCGGAGAACAGCACCAGCTTCGGGACTTCGTATGACTGCCCCAGGGACTGGAAGATGCCGCTCCAGACATCCTCGGTCTCGGCCAGCACTGTCGAGACGAATTGCTTCATCTCATCGGAAGACTGCGGTCCCGACTGCGTGATCTGCCCACCGCCGCCCGGCGCCATTTGGCCGCCGTCTTCGGTAAGGATCTGAAGCGGATCGATACCGCAGGCGCGCAACGCGAAAAAGAGGACCACAAGGATGACGATCGTCGAAAGTCCACCGCCGCTTGCGCCGCCGATCGGAATGCGAACCGGCCCGGAGCCTCGTGGCCGGCCAAAGCCACCGGGAAAGCCCATGCCGCCTTCGCCGCGTCGGTCCTCGACATTCTCACTCTGACGGCGGCCTTTCCAGAGCATGCTGGTTTCTCCCAAACTGCATCCAACCCGGCGGATAACGGCAGAGTGTCAAACAAATGATTACCGGAACAGTTGCACCAAGTCAGAAATGTTTTTTGGCGCAAGCACAAGCACGGAACGCGGACCCTCGTACACTCGGCTCAACTGCCGTTCAATTGAACGGCAGCAATTAGCCTACCACAGCCAGCCGGCAACGACGCTCAAAAAAGCGCTTGCGCCAGGCAGGCCAAGGACGCCCATCATTCCAGCCAGGGCGCCGGCGGCCAGTTCCTTGTCGGGCCCGGCCGCTCAACCTAGCGATGGCTGTGAGCGTGCTTCATGTTCGGCAGGAAGATGGTCAGCAGGCCGAGCAGGGGCAGGAAGGAGCATATCATATAGACGAAGTCGATGCCCCTCGCATCGGCGACGATGCCGAGCGCGGCTGCTCCGAGCCCCCCCATGCCGAAGGCGAAGCCGAAGAAGATGCCGGCAACCGTCCCCACACGACCTGGCACGAGCTCCTGCGCGAAAACGATAATCGCGGGGAAGGCGGACGCCATGATCAGGCCGATGGCCGCCGAGAGAATTCCGGTCCAGACCAGATCGACATAGGGCAAGGTCAGGGTGAAAGGCAGCACGCCGAGGATCGAGAACCAGATCACAGTCTTGGCACCGAAGCGATCGCCGATCGGGCCGCCCAGGATGGTGCCGACGGCGACAGCTCCAAGCAGGATGAAGAGCAGGATTTGAGATTGCTGCACGCTCACGCCGAACTTGTCGATCACGTAGAAGGTGTAATAGCTCTGCAGGCTCGCCATGTAGACGTTCTTGGAGAAGGTCAGGATGGTCAGGACTGCGAGCGCCATGACGATCTTGCCGCGCGGAAAGGGGAGCGCCTTGCTCACGGCGGGGCGCTTGGAGGCCGCGATATGGTACCTCGCGTACCAACCGCTCACGCGCCAGAGGATGACCATGCCGAGGAGCGCCACCAGCGAGAACCAGGAAATGCTCTCCTGGCCGCGCGGCACCACGATGAAGGCAGCGAGCAGCGGGCCGATGGCGGTGCCGACATTGCCGCCCACCTGGAACAGCGACTGCGCGAGACCGTAGCGGCCGCCGGACGCCATCCTGGCAACGCGCGAGGATTCAGGGTGGAAGACGGCGGAGCCGAATCCAATGAGCGCCGCGCCGAGCAAGAGCAGCCCGTAGTTGCCGGCATGAGCGAGCAGCACCAGGCCGACCAATGTCGAAGCCATTCCCACCGGCAACGAATAAGGCATCGGCCGCTTATCCGTGTAGATTCCGATGACCGGCTGAAGCAGCGAAGCCGTGCCCTGGAAGGTCAGCGTCAGAACGCCGATCTGCCAGAAGTCGAGCCGGTATCCATCCTTTATCATCGGATAAAGCGCGGCCAGGAGCGACTGCATGACGTCGTTCAGGAAATGGCAGAAGCTTACCGCCAGGATGATGGCGTAGACTGTGTTGTCCTTGTGGACGGAAACGGGAGCGGCGGTCGTATCGGTCAAAGGAATGCTCCGAAAAAACAATAGCCGCGTCGCGGCCGGCGCTCTCTATACGCCCGTTGCCTTCGACCTGCTTTCGTGGTTTGGTCCATTATTTTCGCGAGTGGGCCAATTCATGATCGAAACAGATTTCACGACTGTGCCGCTGCGGGACCTGAGTCGCGTTCATGCGGAGCGGCTGAACTGGCTCGAACAAGCCGAAGGTGCCGTGATCGCACTCCCAGGCGACTATCCCGACGGCTACCGGGTGCCGGACCACAGCCATAGCCGGGCGCAGCTCCTGCATGCCCGGACGGGTGTGGTGAAGATCAGTACCGGCCAGGGCCGATGGATCGTCCCTCCCGAGCACGCCATGTGGATTCCTCCCGGCGTCGAGCATTCAGTGGAGATGCTCGGCGCGGTTCGGATGTTGTCCGTCTATGTGAGGCCGGACGCGATCGCCGGCCTGCCGGAAGGTCTGCGGGTCGTCGGCCTCACCGACTTGGCGGCCAGCCTGATCGTCGAGGCGATGGAGCTGCCCGACGGGGCTTCGACGACGGAGCGGGCGACATTGGTCAAGGCGCTTCTTCTCCACGAGATCGCCAACTTGCCGCAACGTCCGCTCGGCCTGCCCTTCCCCGCGGATTCGCGGCTTGCCGGCCTGTGCCGGCGTTTTGTCGAGAAGCCGTCGCCGCACGCCACGATAGACGATTGGGCAAGGCGAACGGGCATGAGCCGACGCACCTTCACCCGGACATTCCTGCGCGAGACCGGCTTGAGCCTCTCCACGTGGCGCCAGCAGGCCTGCCTGTTCGCCGCGCTTCCGAGGCTGGCCGAGGGGGAGCCGATCACCAGCGTGGCCCTCGACCTCGGCTATGACAGTGTGCCTGCCTTCACCACCATGTTCCGCCGCATGCTGGGCAAGGCGCCGCGCGACTATTTCAGGGGCACGCGGGAGCAGCCCCGTTCATCAGGCCAGGCGCCCCGCGACGAGGCGTGAGATCGGCGGACCGAGGAGGAGCACGAAGAGGAAGCGCGCCATCTGCAGCGCCATGATGAACGAAAGGTTCACCTTCTGCGAAGCGGCGGCTATGATCGCGATGGAATCCATGCCACCCGGGCTCGTCGCCAGATAGGCTGTCAGCGGATCGATGCCGGCAAAGCGGGTGAGCAACCAGGCAAGCCCGCCGCAGAAAGCCATGAGGGCCAGGATCGACAACAGGATCTGCGGCAGCGCGCGGGTCGCGTGGCGCAGGATCAGACGGTTGAAGTTGAGGCCGATCGACCAGCCGACAAGGGCGTAGCTGGCCGCGAGCAGCCATTCCGGCAATTGCAGGTCAAGACCCAGGCCCAGGTGCAGGGCAACCCCGAACAGCATCGCGCCGAGGAAGAAAGGCGACGGCAGCCTGATCAAATAGCCCAGCGCCCCACCAGCGGTCGCGACGACGATGGTTGTGGCGAAGGCCGGCCACTCGATCGGCGGAAACCAGACGATGGCCGGCACTTCGCCGCCCGAGCCATGGACGAAGATGCGTGCGATCAGCGCAGCCGCCAATGAAACGAAGATCACCCGCAGATATTGCATGAAGGCGACGAGGCGCGCATCCGCGCCGAACGCATCCGCGATCAGCACCATAGCCGTCGCTGCCCCCGGCGCCGAGCCCCAGACGGCCGTGGTGCCCGGCAAGATCCGCCAGCGGCTGATGAGATAACCGAGAAGGCTCGACGCGGCGACCGTGGCGAGCACCACGGCGACAAAGAGCGGCCAGCCGTCGGCGAAGGCAGAAAGGATTTCCGGCTCCAGCGACGCGGCGATGAGACATCCGACGACAGCCTGGGCCGCACCGAAGGCCCGGCGCGGCACACGCACTCCGGCACCGTTCGTCCCGGCCACTATCGCCGCCAGCATCGGCCCGATCAGCAGGGCGGCGGGAAGATGCGCGACTTCGAAAATGGCCGCGAACGCCAGCGACAGCAGAACGATCACCCCCCACTGCAGAGCGCCGCTCTTGTCCGCCAGCCTGCCCGGCGGCGTAGAAGGCTGCGTCGTTTCCATGGAGCAGTACCTGTTCTTGTTCTGACGTGATGACCCGCGGAGAACGTGGTCGGCCGGGGCATACAGGATCGAGGAGAGAATGCAACCTTTGCGGCCGCCACGCTCGGCTGCGTGGTCAGGATGATTTCGTGCCGCTTACCGGACCTCCGTCTCGCACGGCCACTTCCTCACCCACTGCGGAGAGGACTGACCGCGAAAGAGAATGGGGCGCTACGGCATGAGCTGGCCGCCATTCACCTCGATGACCTGGCCCGTGATGTAACCGCTCATCAGGCCGGAAGAGAGGAAGAGATACGCCCCGACGCAATCCTCGGCCGTGCCGGCCCTGCCCTGCGGGATGGTCGCCACCATCGCCTTCATCTGGTCGGCGCTGGAATAGCGTTCATGGAATGGCGTGGCGATGGTGCCTGGCGCGACCGCGTTCACCCGGATGCCGTCGCCCACCAGTTCCTTGGCCAGGCCACGCGTGACGTTCGAAACGAACGCCTTGGCGGAGCCGTAGAGCCCGGCCCCGCCGCCCGCGCCGTTGCGCGCGGCGATGGACGAAGTGTTGATGATGAAGCCGCCGTTCCTCTTGAGCCACGGAATGGCGACGCGGCAGGCCGTGATGACCGAGCGCGCATTGAGATCCATCACGGCATCGTATTGCGCATCCGTCATTTCGGCGTAAGGAACGCGGCCGAGCATGCCGCCCGCATTGTTGACCAGGCCGTCGAGCCGGCCGAAATGGCGAGCACTCTCCTCGACCACCCGCTCCACATCAGGCGAAATCGAGAAATCGCCCTGGACGAGGAATACCTCGCCCCCTCCATCGCGGATAGTGCCGGCGAGTTCCTCGGCCCTGGCCCGGCTCGCATTGTAGTGAAGGCCGACCTTGCAGCCTTGCTCGGCATAGGCGCGGGCAAGAGCTGCACCGATGCCTGTCGAAGCTCCGGTTAAGAGGACCGCCCGACCAGCCAGGTCGGGGATGACGAGCTTCGCGGCTGTCACCGCGATCCTCCCCAGACCTCATGTTTCATGCGGCCTTCTCCTTTGCCTTGCGCGGCAGATGCGCGACCACATTCTCGATCATGCGCATGCCGGCGTTCTGTCCGAGCGTCATGATGGATTCTGGATGGAACTGGACAGCCGCCACCGGCTCGTTGCGGTGCTCGAAGGCCATGATGACGCCGTCCTCGGTTTCCGCTGTCACCTGGAACTCGTCGGGCAGCCTGACTGGATCGGCGAAGATCGAATGGTAGCGGCCGACCGTCACGTCCTTCGGCAAGCCCGAGAAGATCACGCCCGGTTTCGACACGCGGATACGGGAGGGCTTGCCGTGCATGGGAATATGCAATTGCCTGAGTTCGCCGCCATAGGCCTCGGCCAGGGCCTGCAATCCTAGGCAGACGCCGAAGATCGGCAGATCGCGTTTGCGCGCCTTGCGGATGGTGGACGCGCAGTCGAAATCCTTCGGCGTCCCGGGGCCGGGCGACAGCACCACGAGATCGGGCTTCAGAGTGTCGAACAGCTCGTCAGCCACCGGGCTGCGCACGGTCGAGACGGAGGCGCCGGTCTGTCGGAAGTAGTTCGCCAGCGTATGCACGAAGGAATCCTCGTGATCGACGAGCAGGATGTTGACCCCCTCTCCAACACGGGCGCTCGATCTCTCCGCAGCGGTTGAATTGCCGGCGCGCGCGTCACGGATGGCGGCAAGCATCGCGGAGGCCTTCAGTTCAGTCTCGGCCTCTTCTTCCTGGGGATCGGAATCATAAAGCAGCGTGGCGCCGGCCCGGACCTCGGCGATCCCATCCTTGATGCGGATGGTGCGCAGCGTCAGGCCGGTGTTCATGTCGCCGTTGAAATGAACCATGCCGATCGCCCCACCGTACCAGGCGCGGGAGCTCTTCTCGTTCTGCTCGATGAAACGCATGGCCCAAAGCTTCGGCGCGCCGGTGACGGTGACCGCCCAGGCATGGGACAGGAACGCGTCGAAAGCGTCCATGCCTTCGCGAAGTCTGCCCTCGATATGGTCGACAGTGTGGATCAGGCGCGAATACATCTCGATCTGGCGCCGTCCGATGACCCGCACAGATCCCGGCTCGCAGACCCTCGACTTGTCGTTGCGGTCGACATCCGAGCACATCGTGAGCTCGGATTCGTCCTTCTTTGAGTTCAGCAGCTTCAGGATCTGCTCGGAATCGGAGATCGCATCGTCGCCGCGCTTGATTGTGCCCGAGATCGGACACGTCTCGACGCGGCGCCCGTTGACGCGCACGAACATCTCCGGCGACGCACCGACCAGATACTCCCCTTCCCCGAGATTGATGAAGAAGGAATAGGGCGAAGGATTGATGGTCTTCAGGCGGCGCGAGATCTCGGATGGGGCGGTCTCGCAGCGTTCGTAGAACATCTGCCCGGGCACCACCTCGAACAGGTCGCCGCGCCGGAAACTCTCCTTCGCGCGCTCCACCAGAGCGGCATATTCGCCGGGCTCGTGGTCGCCGCGCGGCGGGATGCGATCGGACGGGCGGAACGGCTCCTCGACGCGCTCGCGAAGCAAGCCTTCGGTCGAGAAGCCGGCGCCGGCAAAGTCGTAGCGGTCGGTCCAGGCCTTTGCCGAATAGTGGTCCACGACGAGGATTTCGTCAGGCAGGAAAAGAACGAGGTCGCGCTGGCTCGCCTTGCGTTCCAGCGTCAGGTCGACCGGATCGAACTGGAAAGCGAGATCGTAGCCAAAGGCGCCGTAAAGGCCGAGATTCGAATCGTTCTCGGTATGGAAGAGCGCCGTGACGGCGCGCAATACGGTGAAGACCGAGGGCACGCGGCTACGCTCCTCCTCGGTGAACACGCGGGCCGGCTCGGCCACTTCCAGGCGCAACAAGCGGGCCGTCTCTCCCAGGATCGCCACATCCGCCAGCGGCCTGACTGCCCCCGCGATCGACGGCAGCAGAACCTCGCCGCGACGGTTGAGCGCCTCGATCTTCATGGCGCGGCCGCGCGCCGAAATCGCAAGCGGTGGATCGATGATGGCGGTGTCCCAACGGGTATAGCGGCCGGGAAACTCGTAGTTCGACGAAAAGACGGCGCCGCGCCGGCTGTTCAGCCCGTCGATCCAGGCCTCGATCGCGCCGTGATAGGGCACGTCGTGCCGGTGCCTGGTGATTTCGATGCCCCCGGCGGTCGCGAAACGCTCGGCGCCGTTCTCAAGAATTTCGACCGTCATTCCCGTCTCCTTGTTCCGCCGCTGGAGATCCGGAGGCCGCGAGAAAAACAAATGGCCGCCCGGAGTTCTCCTGCGGCCATCCATCATTTTCGCGCGCACGCGTTCGAGAGGCCGCTGTCAGCAGGCCCGCCACCACTTGTTCATGGACGAAAGCGCGTTCATGGGATTCCAATAGCTGCGATTGGAACGGGGCGCAACTGGATTCGCCGTCGCGACAGCGATCTCGACAAGCGGCGGGGCGCCGGAAAATCGCCCCGCCGCGTCTACGACGACTACTTCTGCCTAGGGAGGGAATAGGCGATGATGTAGTCGCCGCGATCCGGCGATTGCCGGGCGCCGCCGGCCGAGACCACCACGAACTGGCGGCCGCTCTCCGGCGAGACATAGGTCATCGGCGTGGCCTGAGCACCGACGGGAAGACGGCCCTTCCACAGCTCTTGCCCCGTCGTCACGTCTATGGCGCGAAGATAGTAATCCTGGGTGCCGGCATAGAAGACGAGGCCGCTCGCCGTCGTCACCGGGCCGCCAAGAGTAGGCATGCCGACGGGGATCTGCAGGCCCGTTTTCAACCCGAGCGGACCGGTGTCCTTGAGGGTCCCCATCGGCACCTGCCAGACGATCGCGCGCTTGGCGAGGTCGATGGCCGTGAGCGCGCCGTAAGGTGGCTGATGGCAAGGCACGCCGAGCGGCGACATGAATCCGTTCTTCAGCGCACCGTAGGGCGTCCCCTTCTGTTGGGCGAGCCCGTCATGCGCCGCCGAGGGCCCGGCCACGTCTGCTATTTCGCGGGGTATCAGTTCCACGAATTGCGGCATGCGGATGTCGTTGACGATCAATAATCCGCGCGCTTCGTCGATAGAGGCGCTGCCCCAGTTCATGCCGCCATAATAGCCCGGGAATTGGATCGAGCGCGTCGGTCCGGGAGGCGTGAACTCGCCTTCATAGCGCATCTGGCGGAAGCCGATCCGGCAATAGAGTTGATCGAGCGGGGTGGCGCCCCACATGCGCGCCTCGGTGAACGGCTCCACGCCGATCTGCGGCATGCCGACCGAATAGGGCTGGGTCGGCGACAGGAAATCCTCGGGCGCTCCACCGGTTTGCGGGACCGGCAACTCCCTGACTTCCGTGATGGGCGTGCCATCGCGGCGGTCGAGCACGAAGATCTGGCCGCGCTTGGTTACCTGGACGAGCGCAGGGGTCTTGCCGCCCTTGCCGTCCGGAATGTCGTAGAGCGCCGGCTGGGAGGGCACGTCATAGTCCCACACGTCATGATGCACGGTCTGGAACTTCCAAAGCTCGCGGCCGGTCGCCATGTCGAGCGCCACGATCGAAGCGCTGTATTCCTCGGCGGCCTTGGACCGGTGCGCCCCAAAGAAATCGGGCGTCGCGTTGCCCGTCGGCAAGTAGACCAGGCCGAGTTCCTCGTCATAGGCCGGCGTCGACCACACATTGGGCGTGCCGCGCGTGTAGGTCTCGCCCTCCGGCGGCAGCTTGGTGATGGCCGGATTCCCGAGATCCCATGCCCAAACGAGTTCCCCGGTGCGGGCATCGAACGCGCGGACGGCACCGGACGGCTCCCCAACCTCGACATTGTCATACACCCAACCACCGACCATGATGAGATCGCGCATCACCGTGGGAGCCGAGGTTTGGAAATAGAAGCCCGGCTTCACCTCGCCCATGCCCATCTTCAAGTCGACCGTGCCGCCATTGCCGAACCCCTGGCAGAGCTCGCCAGTCTTGGAATCGAGCTGGATCAGACGGGCGTCGATCGTCGTCATGACGATGCGACCGGTGCACGCCTGCGCCGGCTGGGTTCCGCTCTGGGCCGTCTCGGAAGCGGCCGGCATCGAGCCGGATTCGTAGTAGCTGACACCCCGGCAGCGCTGCCAAAGAGGCGAACTCGCCTTGGGATCGAATTTCCAGCGCAACTCGCCGGTCTCGGCGTTCAGCGCGTGAACGATATTGTGCGCGGAACAGGTGTAGAGAGTGTCGCCCACCTGCAACGGCGTGTTCTGGTCCTCCGCCCCTTTGCTCGGGATGTCTCCGGTGCGGAAGGTCCAGGCGACCTCGAGGGTTCCGACATTGTCCTTGTTGATCTCGCCGATCGGCGCGTAACGCGTTCCGGAAGGCGTGCGGCCGTAGTGACGCCAATCAGTGCTGCCGGTTTCCGCAGACGGGATGTCGGTCTCCGCGAACGCGTTGCGGATGACGCCATGCGGCACGAAAGCATAATAGCCCGTCGCCGCCAACCCGACGACGAGCAAGCCGGCAATCGTGAAGGGGCCTGCTTTCCGCCCCTTGTACCTCGGGAACAGCGGCAAGAGCAGGAAGGCGAAAACGGCGATCACCGCCGGCGCCACCAGACGGGGAATCAATGGCCAGAATTCGAGACCGACTTCCCAGAGCGCCCAGACCACCGTGCCGACAAAGACGAGCGTGAACAGCCAAAGGCCCGTCTGGCGGCGCAGCGCATAGAGAACGCCGGAAAGGACGAGTCCGGCTCCGGCCAGCGCGTAATACCAGGAACCGCCAAGACCAATGAGCCGGACCCCGCCATAGACCATCGGCAGCCCGATGATAGTCAGGATCACGCCGAACAAGATCAGAAGCCAGCGGCCGCCTGGCTTGGAAGGGCTTGCATTTCGTGCCATATCACTCCTCGCATTACGGATCGGCATCAACCCGCGAAATATGCTCGTTTCCTAATAGATAACATGTTACATTTTTGAAATGACAACGCCAAGCACCGACCGTCATAATTTCGGGCAGCTTGTCCTCTCCGTTGCGCGCCTCTGGCGACGCGCGGCCGACAAGGTGCTCGACGATTACGGTCTCTCACATGCCACGGCCATGCCGCTGGTGACGCTGTCCCGGCTTGGCGATAACGTCCGGCAAGGTGTGATCGCGGATCATCTCGGGCTGGAGGGCCCCTCGCTCGTGAGGGTCATCGATCTCCTCCTCGCCGAAGGGCTGGTCAGCCGCATCGAAGATCCGAGCGACCGGCGTGCGAAGATATTGTCGCTGACGGAGTCCGGCCGCCAGCGGGCGGCGGAGATCGAGCACATCCTCGGCGCCTTGCGGACCGATCTCCTTGCGGAATTCGACAACGCCCAGTTCCAGGCCGCCGAGGCGCTGCTCACACGGCTCGAAACAAGGCTCCTCGATCGGAGCTGACAAGCCACCGAAATCGGAATCGGTCGTACCGATCCAAGTTACGAGGCGTCCTTCGGGTGCAGCCCGAGGCGGACGCAGTGGTCTAAGCCAACGGTTTCAACTCTCCGGCGATCGTCGGCAGAAGCTCCGCCACGTTCGGGTGGATGTGCACTGCCCTTTGCAGCGTCGACACCGGAGCTTTCGCATACATCAGATCCAGCACGCTGTGGATCGCCTCGTCGCCGCCGGGGCCCAGCACCGAACAACCAAGGATTTGCCTGGTCTGCGCATCGACGAGGATTTTCATGAAGCCCTGCGTTTCGCCCTTCTCGATCGCTCGCCCCACGCGCGTCATCGGGCGCTGGGCGACCAAGACCTGCCGCCCCGACCTGCGCAGCTCGGCTTCCGTTATCCCCGCCCTGCCGAGCGGTGGGTCGATATAGAGCGCATAGGCCTGAATTCGATCGCTTACCCTGCGCGGGTCGTTGTCGAGCAGGTTGGCCGCGACGATCTCGAAATCGTTGTAGGACGTGTGGGTGAAGGCGCCCTTCCCGTTGCAATCACCCATCGCCCAGATATGCGGCGCGCTGCTTCGCAATTCGTCGTCGACCTCGATATAGCCTCGTTTGTCCGTCCGGACGCCCGCCTTTTCCAGGCCAAGATCGTCGGTATTCGGCTGCCGGCCGACGGCCAGCAGGACGTGCGAGCCGACGACGGGCGCTTCCCCGACCCTGAAGGCCACGGCGACGTCGCCCCCTCTGCGCTCGAATCGAATGTCGGTGGCGTCCAGTTCCACTCTGATCCGCTCGTTTTCGAGGATGTCCTTTATCGCTGCCGAGACGTCCTCATCTTCGCGCGCGATCAGCCGAGCTCCCTTCTCGATGACGGTGACCTCGCTGCCGAACCGGCGGAACATCTGCGCGAACTCAAGAGAGATATAGCTGCCTCCGACGATCACGAGATGGCGCGGCAGGACGTCGAGATCCATCATGGAGGAGTTGGTGAGATAGTCGATCTGCTCGATGCCGGGCAGGTCGGGGATCGATGCCCGTCCCCCGACATTCAGGAAGATCTTGTCGGCTGAAAGCAGCTCTTCGCCCACACGCATGTCGTGCGGGCTCTCGAAGCGGGCGTGGCCGCGATAGAATGTGACGTTCGCCATGCCGCCGATCCAGTCCTCGAGATTGCCGCGCGCATCGTTCGACACCTTGTCCTTACGAGCCTTGACGGCCTGCATGTCGATGCCGACACGGCCGGCCAGCGTCACGCCGTAATCCGCGGCCCGGCGCGCCAGATGGGCAGCATAGGCGCTCGCCACCATGGCCTTCGTCGGCATGCAGCCGGTGTTGACGCAGGTGCCGCCGACAAGCTTTCGCTCGACGAGAGCGACCCTCATGCCCGCCTCGTCGAAACGGGCTGCGAGCGGAGGACCGGCCTGGCCGGCCCCGACGATGATGGCGTCGAACTTCATGACACAGCTCCCACGATCAATACTGCACCCAGGATCGCCACGGCGTCCTCGATCAACGCGGCCGGGCGATCCTGGCCAAAGGCGGCGGCCATGCGCGCCCTGGCCCAGGCACCGCCATATGTGCCGAGCACCGCCCCAACCACTCCGGCGACGAGACCGCCCGCCGTAAGCCCGGCCCCGGCGCCGATCACCGCACCTGAAAGGCCGCCGGTGACGATCCGGGCTCCAAAGGCCTGCGGCACCTTACGGCTCGGCGTCGAAGGCAATTGATCCGCGATCAGCTCGGCGATCGCCGCGATCGAAAGCACGGCAACGGCAATCCAGTGGCCCATGAAAGCGGCCCAGCTTCCCCCCACCGGCACCCAGCCGAGATAGGCGCCCCAACTTACGACGGCTGGCGCCGTCATGGCGCGCAGGCCCGCTATGATACCGATCAACAATGCGAGCAGATAAAGCGACATTTCCGATCCCCTCGATTTGTCCTGGCAGCGTGGCCCGGAGGCCGGGATCGTCCACGATCCCAGGAACTTCCGCAAGGTCACCTGTCACGCGGCGTTCACGACACTTCGCTAGCCAGCGTGCCCAACCGCAATGGGTGTTTCATGGCCTTCGAGACCAACGATGCTTCTGCCGAAACCTTGACGGAGATCGGCAAGGCGGCACCACCGCGCTACCTCGGCATTCGCTTCGACATGTCCGGCACCTTCCTGCCGACCCCGGGCAATAGCGCGGTCAGCCATGTCGTGGCCGGCTCGCGCACGCAAGCCGCCCTCGCGCGCCTCAGGCAAACCTTGATGGACCTTCCCACGGAAGACGTCGACCCGATCGAGCTGCGCGCTCCCCCTTCTGCGTGTTCCCCGACATGAGGGAGTTCACACCGCTCAGATTCCTCTAGATGTCACCAAAAGCCGTAGCGCCAAAACACCAGCCTATAGGCCGGTCGTGATTACCATGCGGAACCGGGCTGCGCCGCTCATCATCCGCTCATACGCTTCAGCCGCCCGCTCGAGTGGCATCGTTTCGATCATCGGCCGAATGTCGGCAAGGGCGCTGAAGGCCAAGGTATCTTCGGAATCACTCGAGGTTCCGGAAGGCCAGCCCTGGATCCCGCGACGGCCCCCGATCAGCAGCAGAGGCGAGACTTCGATCGGATCGGGTGAAGCGCCAACCACGATCATCTTGCCATCGACAGCCAATCCACCAAGCACAGCGCTCATCGCCTGCGAATTGGTGACGGTGGACAGGATCACACGGGCTCCACCCAGCTTGTTCAGTTCTCCGGCAACGTCCTGCGTCGTGCTATCAAAATAGTGATGCGCGCCAAGTTCGCGCGCCAACGGCTCCTTGTCGGCGCCTCGCGCGATAGCGACGGTCAAACAGCCCATCTTGGCCGCGAACTGCACGCCAAGATGGCCCAGGCCACCGATGCCAAGCACCGCGACGGTATCGCCCGCGCGGATCCCGCTGTTGCGCAACGCATTGTAGGTCGTGATCCCGGCGCAGAGCAGAGGCGCGGCCTCCGCTGCTTCCAGCTCGTCCGGGATCGCAGCCAAAGCTTCGAATGGCGCGACCATGTATTCGGCGTAACCGCCGTCGTAGCTGATGCCGGGGATTTGCCCATTCACGCAGGTTATGAAATCACCACGACGGCAGGAGGGGCAATGGCCGCAATGACCGCCGTGCCAGCCCACCCCGACCCGCCGCCCCGGCTTCCAATCCGGCACACGCTCACCGACCTTGTCGATCACCCCCACGACCTCGTGGCCGGGTACACGCGGATAGGCAATTCCCGGGAAGGCCCCCATCTTCGTGAAGGCATCGCTATGGCAGACCCCGCAAGCTTGGACCTTGATCAGCACCTGTCCGGCAGCGGGAGTAGGGATGTCACGTTCCACCAACTCGAACGGTCCGTTGGCGTTCTTCACCTGAACAGCACGCATGCCTGGCATGACGGCCTCCTTATGGCTGGGTTGGATCGACCACCAGTATTCTTGCACAATCAGGCCGGCGCGTAACCTATAGGAGCCCCCCAGAACGCGTCCTCGGCTCGCTGCTCAGAGTTCGCACAGGTGATGCGCGTTGCGATGTTTCAGATTTGCTCGCCCGCCTTGGAACTTTGATTGACGCAAGTCCTTCTCTTCAAACCGGTGCCCACTTCGGGGAGACGTGCCTTGGCCACTAGCAGAGGCTGAAACCGGCGAAGATTTGAATTCTACCATCCGGGCAGAGCCGCCCGGAGGCCTCGGAATTTTTTACTCCATATCGAACCATATGGAGCATTCAGTTTCTTCTGCCCGGAGCGCGGCAGAGCAGGCCGCCTTGTTCCGTTCAGCGGGCGGCCTAGATTAACGGCAATTCGTGCCGATCGGCACGAAGCCTGAGAAAGAACGGAAAACAAGATTATGAGCTGGCTCAAATCGATCCTCGCGGCCGCCGCCCTACAGGCGCTCGCCATCCTGCCCGGCCACGCCGGCGCCAATCTGGACGCCATCAAATCATCGGGAACCTTCCGAATCGGAACCGAGGGCACCTACGCGCCCTTCACCTATCACGACTCGACTGGTGCCCTGGTCGGGTTCGACGTCGAGATTGGTCGGGAGATTGCCAAGCGCCTCGGCGTGAAAGCCGAGTTCCTGGAAGGCAAATGGGATGGCCTCATCGCCGGTCTCGACGCGAACCGCTATGACGCCGTCATCAACCAGGTCGGGATAACGGAGGCGCGCAAGCAGAAATACGATTTCTCCGATCCGTACATAGTCTCCAAGGCGGTGTTGATCGTGCGCGAGGACAATGACGAGATCAAAAGCTTTGAGGACCTCGACGGCAAGAAGTCGGCGCAGTCCCTTACGAGCAATTTCGGCAAGCTCGCCGAAGCGTCGGGCGCCACACTGGTGGGCACGGACGGTTTCGACCAGTCGATCCAACTCGTGCTGAACGGCCGCGCCGACGCCACAATCAACGACAGCCTGTCGTTCTACGATTTCCGCAAACAGAAGCCTGACGCCAAGGTGAAGATCGCGGCCCAGAAGGAGGAGGCGGACGCCTCCGGCGTGATCGTGCGCAAGGGAGACCCGGAGCTGGTGGCTGCCATCAACGAGGCGCTGAAAGCTATCAAGGCCGACGGCACCTACAAGCAGATCGCCGACAAGTATTTCGGCCAGGACGTTTCGAAGTAATCGCAAGCTCCCTCACAACTCCGGCCTTTCTGTCGGGAAGGGCCGGAGTTTTTTTGTTCGCTTCCGGCCCTGGCACAGGATTATTGGCGAATCCGGTTTCCAGTGCCCCGTCCGATGCTCTAAATCGAAAACTTCTGGATTAAGGGACTCCCAGTGCCGCATTGGCTGCAATTGATGCTCGATTCGCTCGGTCCCCTGCTATGGGCCGGACTGATCTTCACGGTCCCCCTGACTCTGCTTTCCTTCGCGCTCGGTCTGATCGTCGGGCTCGGCGTCGCGCTGATCAGACTGTTCGGTCCCAGGCCGCTCGCCGCGATCGTTCAATTCTATGTCTGGATCATCCGTGGTACGCCGCTGCTCGTGCAGCTCTTCTTGATCTTCTACGGTTTGCCTAGCGTCGGGATCGTGCTGGACGCCTTCCCGGCTGCACTGATCGGCTTCACCCTCAATGTCGGCGCCTATACGTCCGAGATCATCCGCGCGGCGATCTCTTCCGTCGCCAAGGGCCAGTGGGAAGCATCCTTCTCGATCGGTATGTCCTGGGGTCAGACCATGCGCCGCACGGTACTGCCGCAAGCGGCGCGTGTTGCCGTGCCACCTCTTTCCAACACCTTCATATCGCTGGTGAAGGATACCTCCTTGGCTGCAGCCATCACCGTGCCGGAACTGTTCCAGACGGCCCAGCGTATCGTCGCCGTCAGCTACGAGCCGCTCATCCTCTATATCGAGGCGGCGTTGATATACCTCGTCATGAGTTCGGTGCTTTCCGCCCTCCAGGCGCGCCTCGAGAAGCGCCTCGGCCAATATGGCGGCTTCATGGAGGCACGGGCTTGATCGAGATCACGCATCTGGAGAAGCGTTTCGACGACCACGTCGTGCTGAAGGACATCACGCTTTCCATGCCCGAAGGCAGCGTGACGGCCCTGATCGGTCCGTCCGGCGGCGGAAAGAGCACCCTGTTGCGCTGCATCAACCTGCTCGAGATCCCCACCGCCGGGCGCGTTCGCATCGGCGAGGAAGCGATCGAGTTCCATCCGGGGCAGCGCGTCGGTTGGGCCTTGATCCAGCGGTTGCGCCGGCAGACCGGCATGGTCTTCCAGAATTTCCAGCTCTTTCCGCATCGCACCGCCCTCGGCAATGTCATGGAGGGGCTGGTAACGGTGCTCAAATGGCCAAGGGAACGCGCGCGGCAACGGGCGATGGAACTCCTGGACAAGGTCGGCCTGGCTCACAAGGCCGATGCTTGGCCGGCCACGCTTTCCGGTGGCCAGCAGCAGCGTGTGGCGATTGCCCGCGCCCTCGCGCCTTCCCCGCGGGTGCTCCTTTGCGATGAGCCGACATCGGCACTCGACCCTGAACTCTCCGGCGAAGTGGTCGAGGTGCTCGCACGACTGGCACGCGAGGGCACGACCATGGTGATGGCCACCCACGATCTCCGGCTTGCCTCGCGCATCGCCGCCGAGGTGGTCTTCCTCGACGCCGGCGTGGTGGTCGAGAAGGCGCCCGCGGCACGCATCTTTTCCTCCCCGGAACGCGAGCGGACCCGCCGCTTCATCGCGTCGCTGACGCAAGGCGAAGTCGAAAGCGGCAACGGCGCCGCGTGACCGGCAATCACCGGCGCGCTTGACATCCGGCCGCCGGTGAACCACCTTGAAGGCATGGCACGCACCTCTTTCAAGAACCACGCTCTTTTCCGGGTTTGCCCCATCGCGGGACACTAACCCCCGGTTCGGTGCTGCGCGCCCGAGCCGCGGGCGGAACTCAACCATCTGGTCCAGACCGACACGTAGGGACCTTTCGCAGCGCGCCAGCCAATCCCCCTCTTCCAATGCCGATCCATGGCGCTGTTGCGCTTCTGCGGTGAGGCACAACACGGGACTATCGAGATGACCACAAGAGCCCGGCGTAAGCCGGTAATCACCATTTCCCAGACCGAACGCGAGCGGCTGCTCGGGTTGGCCGAAGCTTTGGCCGACCGCAACGCTGAACTGGCCGACACATTGTTCGGCGAGATCGAGCGCGCACGCGTCGTTGCCGACGGAACGCTCGCCGAGAACGTCGTTCGCATCGGCTCGCAGGTAAGCTACCAGCCGGACGGCGGAGAGCCGAAAACGGTCACGCTGGTCTATCCCGGCGACGCCGACATCGATCAAGGGCGGATTGCCGTCACCACTCCGGTCGGCATCGCACTGATCGGCCTTTCCACCGGCCAGTCCATCACCTGGACCGCGCGCGACGGGCGCACCCACGAGCTGACGGTGCTCGACGTTCGTCAGACGGCAGAGGTGTAGCCGACTTGATACGACTGATTCTCCACGCAGGAAGCCTGATCACGGGATAGCTGCCCCTGCGGCGACGCATGCGTTCCGCAGGGGGTACCAGCCACCTCGGATACTCTTGCGACCGGCGGCCACTTACCGGTCTGCCGTTGGAGAACGACATGTTGGATCGCGAACGCTGCCTTCTCACCACGAAGGATTTCACTATTCTCGAAGTCATGCTCGATCGGCGACTCTCGACCGATGCCGGCATGACCACGCTGATCCGCCGCAAGCTCGACACAGCCGTCGTCGTGTTCCGCGAAGACGTTCCGGTCAACGTGGTCACGCTCAACAGCCGCGTATCGTACCGTGTGGGTGAGGGAGAAGCGGAAACCAGGATCATCAGCCATGATGAACTGCGAGGGCTTGTCGGGTTCACATTGCCCATCACCCATCCGCGCGGGCTCGCTCTTCTAGGGCTGCAGGAGGGCCAGTCCATCACCATACCGCTGACTGGCGGAGGCGACGAGACGCTGACTGTGGAGAAGATCCTGTTCCAGCCAGAAGCAGCGGGCAGGAAGATGACGGAATCCCGCCGGGCAGGACGCCGCCTGAGGCTCGTCTATGACGCCGATGCGCTCCCGGTCGCGGTCGCCAACAACGAATTCACGGACGGGCCGGACGATCCCGGCCCGGCCGCCGCCTGATACTCGGCCCGAGATGGAGAGCTGTTCCGCCCCGGGCCGGCCGGTCACTTGATGCGCGGGGTCAACGTCACGCCGTAACGATGTAGACGATTTCCATGCTGTTCGGATCGACGATGACGATCCGACCGTCGGCAAGCACAAAGTACTTGTAGCCCTCATAGGCCGGCACCAATTTCACGATACGCGGCGGAAGCGTGTGAACCTCGACGGTTTTGGGCACGGCCGTGCCGACCGTGACCTCGAATTCGACGCTGCGAACGGGTTCGACCTTCTCCTCGGTTATAATCTGCCGAATCTCGGTCCGCTGCTCCGTGGTCACATTGATGCTTCCCGTGGTTTCACCGGAAACACCACTTTCGGTCGATCGACCTTGCTGAGCCTGGGTCGACTCTTGGTTCATGTCCTCACCGGAACGTTGCCGGCTCTCGGCTGCGGAACCGGTTCCTTGCTCCTGACCGGAATTCGCCGCGCCTGACTGGGTCTGTGTTCCGCTCGCGCCGGAGCTTTCGCGTTCCGCCCGAGAGCCAGACCCGGCTCCTTCTTGCTGACCGGAATCGGCCGCGCCCGGCTGTGACAGTGTTCCGCCTCCGCCGGAGCTCGCGCCTCCGGTCTGCGTGTCTGATCCGGTGAGATTTCCACTGCCCGCTCCTGCCGTCATGCCTCCCTGCGCATCCTTCGGCATGGTACCGGACTGCGGTTGCTGGGCATCACTCTGCCCGGAGACCGATCCTGTCCCCGATTGAGCACCGGGCTGGGTGGAACCGCTCTGGGCGAGCACCGCACCGGGAGCGATGCCCAATCCCAAAATGACCGCGGATTTGATGATAATGCTTTTCATGGTCCATCTCCTAGGGTTGTGTCCCTTCCGGTGGCCGAACGTTCTAGGAGAGTCGGTTGTTCCGAATTTTCCCGTCAGTCTTCGCAGGTCATCGAGCACCGACCAATTGCTGGACCAACTTGCCGGGCCGTGCCTCCCGTTCGATCTGATCGAACGTGCATTGGCGTGGCGCCTTGTCAGGGCGCCAGCGCAGCAGTTTCGTACCATGACGGAAGCGATCGCCTGTCACCTGGTCGTAGCGAACCTCGACGACCAGTTCATGGCGCAGCGGCTCCCACTCAGCCGATCGTTCCGTCGACCAGCGGCTAGGACCGCCGGGTGCGTTGCCGGTGAATCCGGGGGCGCCCCTGAGTGCCTCCAGGCGTGTGGTCAGTCGCACCCTTTCCGCGTCGAAGATGGTCGATGTGAACCCGACATGATGCAGCAGGCCCGCGGAATCGAAGAGGCCCAGCAGCAGCGAGCCGACAAGCCTGCTGCCGCTGGCATAGCGAAAACCGCCGACGACGCAATCTGCGCTGCGTAGCCGCTTGACCTTGAGCATCGACCGTTCGCCGCTTTCATAGGCCCCATCGATCCGCTTCGCGACGACGCCGTCCAGCGCCCCGCCGGAATGGTCCAGCCAAGCGATCGCCTCGTCCCGCTCGCGTGTATAGGGCGAAAGCCGGAACGGGCCGCCGGAGCGTATTTCGGAGAAGAACGCTTCCAGAATGGCGCGGCGTTCCGCGAGCGACGCGTCGATCATATCGCCTGTCTCGCCCCGCAGAATATCGAAAAGGATGAAGATGGCAGGCGTTTCCTCCGACAGCTTGCGGATTCGGCTTTCGGCCGGATGCAACCGCATCTGAAGCGCCGAGAAATCGAGCGTTTCGCCGGTAGGGATCGCAAGTTCGCCGTCGGCGATGAAGTCGTCCGACGGGATCGAAAGCACCGCTCGGGCCACCTCGGGGAAATAACGTCCCAGCGGCTTCCCGGACTTGGCGCGCAAGTCGACCTTGCTGCCCTTCCGATAGGCAAGGCAGCGAAAGCCGTCCCATTTCGGTTCGAACTGCCAGCCAGGCTCACTCGGCAGACTGTCGACGAGCCGCGCCTCCATCGGCTCGATCACGCTCTGGCCAGTAGCGGTCAGGCCCGGCGAATTGCCATTGACTGGCTTGGCTGCTCGATCCATCGGCGCATCCTCCGCACCGTAACCCGACCGAAACAGCCTGGTTCCCGATGTTCTCGCCGCTCCTCAGAACAGGCCTTCTATCTGGCCCTGCTCATTCAGGAAAATTCTCTCCGACGAAGGCGTCTTGGGCAGGCCCGGCATGGTCATGATCTCGCCGCAGATAGCAACGACGAATCCCGCTCCCGCCGACAGGCGCACTTCGCGGACCGGGACCACGTGCCCGCTTGGCGCGCCGCGAAGATTGGGATCCGTCGAAAACGAATATTGGGTCTTGGCCATGCAGACAGGAAGATGGCCATAACCCTGATGCTCCCATGCATGCAGTTGGTCGCGGACCGCCTTGTCGGCAATCGCCTCGGAGCCGCGATAGATGCGCTTCACGATGGTATCGATCTTTTCGAACAGCGTCATCTCGTCGGGATAGAGCGGCGCGAATTGGGCGAGGCCGCTCTCCGCAAGGGAAACGACCTTGTGCGCGAGTTCCTCGATGCCTGCCGATCCCTGCGCCCAATGCCGGCACACGACCGCCTCCTCTCCCGAGGCCGCGACGAAATCGCGGATCGCCTGCAATTCGGCGTCGCTGTCCGAGGAGAAGTGGTTGAGCGCCACGATTGCCGGAACGCCGAACTGCTTCACATTCTCGATGTGGCGGCCCAGATTGACGCACCCCTTCTTCACAGCCTCGACATTCTCCTTGCCCAGATCCTCCTTCTTCACCCCGCCATGCATCTTCATCGCCCGAACCGTGGCGACGATGACGGCGACCGCCGGCTTGAGACCGGCTTTGCGGCACTTGATGTCGAAGAACTTCTCGGCCCCGAGATCGGCGCCGAAGCCCGCTTCCGTGACGACATAGTCGGCAAGCTTGAGTGCCGTCCTGGTGGCTACGACCGAGTTGCAACCATGGGCGATATTGGCGAACGGGCCGCCATGCACGAAGGCCGGGTTGTTCTCCAGCGTCTGGACCAGATTGGGCTGCATGGCGTCTTTCAGGAGCACGGCCATCGGTCCGTCGGCCTTGAGGTCGCGCGCGTAGACGGGGCTCTTGTCCCGGCGATAGGCGACAATGATGTCGCCCAGCCTTTTCTCCAGGTCCCGGAGGTCGTTGGCCAGACACAGGATCGCCATCACCTCCGAGGCCACTGTGATGTCGAAGCCCGCTTCGCGCGGATAGCCATTGGCGGCTCCGCCAAGCGAGCAGACGATCATGCGCAGCGCCCGATCGTTCATGTCCATCACCCGGCGCCACGAGACCCGTCGCGTGTCGATCTCCAGCTCGTTGCCCCAGTAGATGTGGTTGTCGATAAGCGCGGCCAGCAGGTTGTGCGCGGTTGTGATGGCATGGAAGTCACCGGTGAAATGAAGGTTCATGTCCTCCATCGGAACGATCTGGGCATAGCCGCCGCCGGCCGCCCCGCCCTTCACGCCGAAATTGGGGCCGAGCGAGGCTTCCCGGATGCAGACGGCCGCGCGCTTGCCGATCCGATTCAGCCCGTCGCCCAGACCGACCGTCGTGGTCGTCTTGCCCTCCCCAGCCGGCGTCGGGCTGATGGCCGTGACCAGGATCAGCTTGCCTGGCTTGTTGTCCTGGATCGACCTGATGAACTCGGCCGAGATCTTCGCCTTGTCGTGACCGTAGGGCAGAAGGTGGCCGGCCGGGATGCCGAGCTTGGCGCCGACCTCAAGGATCGGCTTCTTCTTCGCCGCTCGCGCTATCTCGATGTCGGACTTCACTTCGGCCATGAGGCTCCCCCGGGGATGTTGCCGCTCAAATTCTCGGTTCGCCGCATTCCTGCGACGCCATGTCGTGTCACTTGGCTGCAAGCGCTCTGACGCTCGCGCCTCCTGCGGCGGCATAGAAGCGCGCCGGACCGCTCTTGCGCCGTCTCAAAACAGCCACCCGATACGCGAAAAGCGACAGCAGCCGCGGCTTCCATAGCCCCGTTCGGAGCCTGCCTATCTGTCGAGGACGCCACGGATCTCGACGATCTGGGATCGCGCCCGTAGCAGATTGAACCCCATCGTGGCCAGATGCGAAGGGAAGATGAAGCTGGATTCGTTGCCGTTGGAAATGATCCAGGGCTGGATGTTGAGCGCCTCGCGCATCTGCCTGTCCATGATGTCCCAGAGCGCGGTCAGATTGCGCTCCCGAATGACCGCCGAAAAATCGGATCGCGTGGCTTCGAGTATGCCGTAATAGGCGTAGATCTGGCCATAGGCAAACCAGAACCGGTCATCGGCGCGCGGGTCGAACCAGCCGGCATCGGAGGCATCGATCTGGCCGTGCAGGATATCGGTGGTCGAGCCCATGTCGCCGGCGATGCGGTCGAGGAAGAGAAGCAGATTGTCCGCGCGGGCGTCGAACGTAGCCTGGCATTTCTGGAGGCTGTCGTTGAAAGCATTCAGTTTTCGGATCGCTTCACGATAGACGCTGGGCGTCGGGCGGGTGGGACCGCGCAGCCCGATATACCAGGCGGTCTCGTCCCAGGCGAGCGCAGTGCGCGCGTCCTGCAGGTTCTGGTCGATCCGCGAGGTGCCCCGGGTGCGGCCGAGCGTGTCTACAAGCTCGGTTGTCGTGCGGCGCATAGCCTGGTTGATCCCGAGCTGGAAAGCCGCCTTGTTGTCGAAAAAGGGGGTGTTGCGCCAGGGGATTCCGAAGAAGCCGAGCTTCGATACCAGCATGGAGGATATCCAGGCGTTCTGGTTGACATTGAAGTCGACGAGAAAGGCTGAAACGGCGGCAATTTCGGACCGCTTGCAGCTCTGAGGGACCGACTGGGCCCCGGTGCCGCCAGGTGCGGGCTCTCCGGCACTCGGCTGTGTTGAGATGGGATCACCGGCCACCACATTGGCGGCTTGAGGCGGAACAGCCCCAATTTGAATTCGGGCCGGATAATCCGGATCGAAGGCGTTCCAGAACTGTGTCACGTAGAAGAAATAACCGTAGAATCCGATAATAGAGGCAACGATCAGCCCGACTATGACCTTTAGCATCCAACCGCGTTGCGTGTACCAGCGGCCTAGCCACATGAACGGCCACAGAATGGCGCCGATCACCAGGCCGATACCCCGACCGATCCAGTGGAAGATCTTGGTGAAGAAATTCACGATCGGGTCCAGCATAGCGGTTCCATCCCAAGCATGCGACGTCTCGGTTGCGCCAGAAGGCCATGCATCGTCCCGAAACGAAAGCGAGAACGCATTTCAATCTTTATCGGCCAGGGCGTAGAGGCGCTTGCGGAACGCCTCCTTGTCCTTGAAATATGTGGTTTTCAGAATCTCCACAACGTCCTTGCGCCATACGGCATTGGCACTCTCGTAATCCTTGTAGAAACCCTGCTTGTTGAAGATGTAGCGAGAGACGAAATCCGAGGGTACGAAATCCGAGATGAGCCGATTGGTGAGCCAGGCGTCGGGATGATCCGGTTTCGCCCGCACCACCAGGAAGCGGTGGAGAGGAAGGACGTCCTCGAGCCGGAGATGACCGAGTTGGGCGACCTCCCGCTTGGCCATGTTGAGGAAAGGGAAGTTGCCGTCCCGGTTGATGAGCGTCGCATTGCTGTGGATCCAGGCCTGCAGCCACACCTTGTCGGCCGAGGCCAGATCGCGCTGCGGCTCGCTTTCATGGATCAGGCGGCGGATGACCATTTCGGCGCGGTGCTCCAGATAGCCGGAGCTTTCCAGCCAGGAGGCGCGCGGCAGCTCGATCCGCCCCGTCGAGGCGAGGAAGCGGAACACCCGGTCGGCGTCCCGGATCGACAGGTAGCTCACCTGCCAGGGGCGCGACCGGCGGAAGCCCGGCGCCGTGGGATCGCCGATCACCGTGATCATGTCGGGATCGATGAAGACGTAAAGCCCGCCGAAATGGCTGGTCCAGAATGTGTTGTGGCGGAAGATCACCTGGTCGGGAACAAGCGCATTCTCGCGTATATCGCCGCAGATTTTCGCGAGTTCGACCATGCGATCCAGCATGGCGTTATCGCGCCAGGCGTCGGGCTCCTGCTTCAGCCGGTCGACCAGCTTGCCGAGCTCCGCCGCCTTGCCGAGCACATCCTCGGCCGACAGTACCTTGAACTCGACCTGGTTGATCGACAGCAGATCCTCGACCTCCTCCACCTTCTGGACGGAATCTTCTATTTCTCCGTAGATGACGTCCTTGATAGTCAACGCGTCGATCGCACGGCTGTTCTTGGAAAAGAACTCGTAGACGAGCTGCGAGGTGTTGGAGAAGGCGGTATGCACCACCGGGAGATCGATCTGCGCCGGGGTGAGGATGATGAAACGCCGGTTGACCTCGTTCGGGTCCAGATAATTGTAGTCGCCCAACTCCTCGGCGACTTGCGGCGAAAAGCCCGTCCGATCGATATCGAACGCCTCCAGCTTCACGGGCCTGAGCCCGAACGCCGTCAGCGCCTTGTTGTAGCGTTCGATCAGATGCGGCTCCTCGATCCGCAGCAGCCGGCCATAGATCAGTTCATTGTCGCGCAGCAGGTCCATGCTAGGTGGCGTCCCATTCGGCGGATGGCAAGCCCCCCTCAACCATTCCACTGCCCCTTGGCTTTCAATTCCTCGATCTCGCGCACCGCGCGTTCGCGCAGGCGTGCGTCGCGGATCATCCTGGAAACGGCCGCGTCGTCGGACCGGTCGGAATAACGGAATTCGGAATCGGCGTAGCGATTGATCTCCTGCAGGACCATTTCCATCGAGAAAGGACCGCGCAGCTCTTCGATCATCGCCTTCTTCTCGTCATACGATTTGTGCATGAAATTCTCCGGCTTCTCGAACCAGTCGTCGGGAAGCTCGATGTCCATCGAGCGCATCTTGATCGCGTCGGTCACGTTCTTGATCGCACGCCCCGTGAAACGCGGCTCCGCCTCCTTGATCATGTGGAGATAGGTGCCGATATCGGCAAGCGTCTTCGGCGGCCCCTGCTCTTTCATGAAGCGCTCATAGACTTTCGTGAGCCCTTCCTCGTGGGGCTTCGAATAGCTGTCATAGGCTTCGGCGACGGCCCGCTGGATTTCCTGGGCAGCGTAGAGGTCGTGGTCTCCCAAAGGTATCTTGTGGTTCTTGCCGGCCAGCAGGACGAAGATGTCGATATAGTCGTCGCGCGTCTGCGGCCCGTCGACCAGCCAGCGCGCCCCCGCGCGCTGGCGAAGCGCGTCGTCGACATTCTCGGGATAATTCGAGAACATGCCGAAAGAGCAATTGCCGCGTACCACCGTCGTCGCGCCGGAGAACGCCGCCATCAGAACGCCGGTGATCTCATGCTGGCCGGCCGATGCCCTGTCGTCGGAGCGCTTCGCCGCCACCTGGTCGATGTCGTCTATCGTGCCGAATCCGATGGCGCGCGGATTGAGCACATTCTCGATGAACTGACGGCAGTTCTGGCCGGATTTCCCCTGGTAGGACGAGATCTGGTCCACCCCGAAATTCTCGTAGACGAACGGGTATGAAGCGATCTGGCAGTAGTCATTGACCAGCCCCGCGATCATCTGGATGAGCGTGGTCTTGCCGGTGCCGGGCGCGCCGTCGCCGATGAAAGTGAAAAGGAACCCGCCGAGTTCGACAAAGGGGTTCAGTTGACGGTCGAAATCGTAGGCCATCAACATCTTGGCCAGCCTGACCGACTGATACTTGGCGATGTGGTTGCCGACGACTTCCTCCGGCTTCTTGAAGGTCATCACCAGCGGCTTTGCCTTCCGCCCGGGCGCGACGTCGAAACCGTCCAGCGTGAAGTCATCGGCGTCGATACGGATATGCGCATCCTCGAACGCGCCGAGGCCGTCGAAACGGCCCTTTCGGGTCAGCAGCCCGTCGATTGCAAGGCGGGCGAAAGCACGTGCCCGGACGAGCAATTCTGTCTCGTCCTTGGACCCGAAGAGCGCGCGATCGAGGCCGGCAAGAACCGACTTCACCGCATCTTGCGGCGTGTCGAACAGGAAGTCGGGTTCGGCAATGTCGTTGGGCGGCTCGCCCTCCCCATCGATGAGCTGCAGCAGGTAGGAGGCGAGGGTGAAAGCCGCGACGTAGCCAGACGCCGACAGGAGCTTCTTGAACTGAGAGGCCTCGTCCCCCTCCAGCGGCGCTCGAGCGTTCTTCGCCTGCAAGCTTTCGAGATCGGTCGAGCGGGCAAAGACCTCCGAGACCGCAAGGGCGATCTCGATGCCGCGCCGGGCCCGATAGAGGAGCGTATGCTGGCCGATCGACATCAGCTGGTCGCCGGGCCGGACGGCGGCGACCGTCTTCGCCAGCTCGACCTCACGGGTCTTTCGAACCGCCCCGGTCGACACCGGGGAGACGAAACGCCGGCCCGTTCCCGCAAGCTGCGTGCCCGACGCCCCCCCGGCATCCTCCAGCACCACGATGCGCGTGATGAAGCTCTGGGCCGTGGCGCGGTGCTTCTCGATGTCGGCTTCGCCGATTGTGGTCAGGCCCGTATCCATTGCGTTCCCCTGGACATCGGCACCGCGTGCCGGTCACACATCCGAGATGACCTGTCCTTTCGACAGGATGTGCACCTTGTAGCCCGCGAAGATCTTCTCGCTCTCGCCGGCGGCATAGAGCGCCTGGTAGGCTTCGTGAGGCACGAGGGCATGCTTCTCGTAGCTCGACACGCCCTGCCGCGCCGCTTCGAGGTCGTCCGTGTTGAGGAAGAACTCCTGTGTCGACTTCTCACTGGAGAACAGCCCCCTGCGCCCGGGGCGCTCGGCCTTGGAATAGATCTCCTGGACCGTCCAGGTCAGCAGCCAGGCGTTCTCGGCCTTCCGCACCTTCGAAAGCACTTCCGCCACCGCGGAATTATGTTCGGTGATCCCCGCCGAGTAGAAGGGGCCAAGCACGACGCGGCGCAGCTGCTTGGGGTGAAGCGTCTCGAAATCCCTATCGAGATTGACGGCGATCGTCGCGGGCGAGAGCGAATAGGCAGAGTTCTTCTCGGTGAAATCGTCGAAGCGATGGGCAAGCTCGGGATTGAGCAGCCCTTCCACGGGAAGCGGAATTTCCACGTCCTCGTTGAGCTTTCCGTCGCGGCCGACGAGTTGCTTGACCATCGGCGTCGAGGAATCCTCCACCGTTACCATGTAGATCAACGGCAGGTTCGCCGCGCCGTCGAAGCTCGCCCAGTGGACGAGATAGAAGGGCCTCCCCGTCTTCGGGTTCACCGAAACCTTGGCCGTCTGGGCCAGCGTGAAGGGTCCGAAGGCTGAGCCGTCGTCGACATCCTCGAGGTAGAGGCGCTCCGCCATCGATCTCTGCAACGCAGCCGGGAACGTTTTGTGACGCAGGATGAAATCCGCCATTTCGGCGCGGATCTCATCCGCTCCAGGGATCGCGGCGAGGCGTTGCGCGGCATTGCGACGGTCGTTCTCCAGCTCGAGCACGTTCTGGAACACCGGGAAGCCGCTCTCGGCGCGGGAGATCCTGAAGCTCTCCATGAAGCCGAGACGGTTGCGCCAGCAGGAGAAGGAGTTTTCCAGCCGCGCGATATACCCGGCCACGATCTTCGCGACGATCCCGTGGCGATAGAGCGGCGAGCGATCGTCGCGCATGAAGATTTCCAGACCGCTGAGCGCCGCGGCGATCGCATCGAAATAGCGGGTTGCGGCATCGGTCTCGGCGGTCATGGACTAGCCCTCGAAGCCTAGGACTGCACGTAGTCCGAAGCGTTGTGCTTGCGCAGCACCTCGTCGAAACGCCTGGCAAAGGCTTCGTCCGCGAGCTTCTTGCGCCGCTGGATGTCGGCGGTCGCGACCATGTTCTTCTCGTGCAGCTCGAGCAGATCGCCGATATGCTTCTGGGCGGCCGCGCCGATCCCCGCCATGGTCTCTTCGGCTGTCGTGTCGACCTGACTGCCGAGCGTGTTGATCTTGTGGGCGACGTCCTGCTGCGCGGCCGTCTTCAGGCTGTCCTCGAGAGCCTTGTAGAGGACGATGCGTTGTTCTGTGTCGATGGTCAGCTTGTTGATCAGCGTATTTTGCGCCGCGATCTGGTTGTTGAGCGAATCGACGAAGGTCTGGAACATCGAGGTATAGCGTTCGAGCGTCTGGCTTTCGGCCAGGAGCTCCTGTTCCTTTGCTTGCCTCTCATTGTATTCGGTGGCGAGCTTCGAGCGCTCCGCCTCGAGCTCGGTCCGCTCCGTCTGGCTGGTCGAGGCGGCGATCTTGTTCTCGATGTCGAGCAGCAGGGGATTGAGCTCCTCGATGCGCTTCTGCGTGGCGGTGAGGTTCTCGATGGTCGATTTGCGGCGCTCGATGACCTGGGCGAGACTCGCTTCGGACATCTTGTAGCGCTGGTCGAGGATCTGCTTCTGGGCCTTCAGGATGCCGACGATCCTGTCCGATTTCGCCAGGAGCTCCTGCAGATTGCCGGCGAGCGACATGTTGCGGACACGCTCCGTGCGCATGCGCTGCTTGCTCTGCTTCGAAAAGATGCCGACGAAGGTTTCCCAGCCGGTGAAGTTCTTCATGCTCTCGAACTCGGCGCCGAACACGTTGGTGGCATCCTCGAGGCCGATGATCAGGTCGGCGATATTCGCTTCCATGACCTTCTGTTGCTTCAGCACGTCCTCGATCCGGGCGTTCTCTATGTCGAACTCCGCCGAGCCGATCTTCGCGTCGGCCTTGGCGAGCTTGTCGAGAAGCGTGCCGGATTGCTCGATCTTGGACCGCATCTGGTCGACCGTCTGCTGGGTCTTCTCGATCTCCGCATCGAAGTTCTGCAGGGTCGCCATGTTTTCCTCCGGATAGCGATCAGATCGGGCCGTGCAAATATAAGTGCCCGATATAGCGAATGAAAGGCGAAAGGAAGAGCATCACGCGGTCCACAACCGTCGCGCTAAAAATTTGGCTATCCTCTTACCTTTTTCTTCGCCGCGTGAGATAGCACGCTCGGACCACGTGCAGTGTCCCCACTCCCCCAGGACGCCATGAAGCTCGATTTTCAGACCCTCTATGTGGTCATCCTCCTCAATTCGCTCACCCTCACCGTCATTTGGGGCGCGATCGCCTATGCTTATCGCGGCTTCCCTGCCGCCAGGCATTGGCTTGCCGCCAACGTCCTCACCACCCTTGGCGGCGGACTGCTCGCCCTGCAGGGCGAGACCTTCGATTTCCTGCTCGCGGCCGCCGGCAACGGCCTGGTCATCTTCGGCTTCGGCCTGGTTCTGACCGGGGCAAGGAGATTCTACGGCAGAAGCGGAGGGTGGGCCGTCAGTGTCCTGGTAACCGCTTGCGCCATCGCCGCGCTCGCTGTCCTCGGGACAAGGCCGGAAAGCCGCAATGTCATCTATGCCGCGGCTCAGATGGTGCTCGTCACATTGACCGCCTTCCACCTGCTGTTTCGCGAGGAGCGAAAGCTGGGCAGCTCGGTCGCGGCAATCGCGATGATCGTCGGCATTCTCGGTCAGGGCAGCGAGGCCGCGACGAACCTGATGCGGATCGGCGGCGCGCTTTCGACCGACGGCTATTACCGTTTCGCTGCTTTCTACCTCCTCGCCATCATCTTTGCCGCGGTGGTCTGGAATTTCGGCTTCGTCCTGATGGCGATCGACAGGTTGCGAAGCGAGCTTGCCGCGCTCGCCATCGTCGATGAATTGACAGGCGTACCCAATCGTCGCGGTTTCACGGAACGTGCTGCCCTCGAGGAAGGACACGCCCGACGCACCGGCCGGCCGCTCTCGCTCCTTTTGCTCGACCTCGACAATTTCAAGATGATCAACGACAAATTCGGCCACGCGGCTGGAGATGCGAGCCTCGAATTCGCTGTCAGGACCGCGGCAGGGATTCTCCCGGAGCAGGCAATGCTGTGCCGGTTGGGCGGCGACGAATTCGGCGTGCTGTTGCCCGAAACGGACCTGCAGGGAGCCGAAGCAATCGCCGACAGCCTCGTGCGCCTGTTCAGGGCGACCGTCTTCCGTTGGAAGGGCCAGACGGTCCCGCTCACCGTCAGCATTGGCGGCGCCGAATGGTCGGCCTCCGACCCGGCGGGCATGGCCGGCACCATGGAGCATGCCGACGCCGCGCTCTACGAAACCAAGAGCCGCGGCAGGGACGGCTGCTCGATCTTCCGCCAGACGTCGGCCGGCGCGAAATCGCCGATGCTTCTTCGTGGACGATCGGTCGATCCTAAGACCGCACGAACCCAATGAGATCCTCAGGTTCGACGCGTCCCATCTCTTCCTCCCAGTGGCGGCGACAGAGCGAGACATAGACATCCTTGCCGATCGCCACCTGCTCGCCGTCTCTTGCAACCTTGCCGTCGGGCCCCAGGCGAACGACCATGGTCGCCTTGCGGCCGCAGCGGCAGATGGTCCGCACCTCGCGCAACTCGTCCGCGACCGCCAGAAGCGCCTGAGAGCCGGAGAAGAGCTTCCCCTGAAAATCGGTACGAAGCCCGTAGCACATCACGGGTATATTGAGTCGGTCGCTGACACGGGCCAGCTGCCAGACCTGTTCTTCCCCGAGGAACTGTGCCTCGTCGACGAAGACGCAGTGCACGGTGGTGCGCCCGTGATGTTCCGCGATACGCCCGAAAAGGTCGTCGCCGTCGCGAAAGAGTTCCGCATCGGCCTCAAGCCCGATGCGCGAAGAGATCACGCCGGTGCTCTCGTCCTTGCGATAGTGCCCGGCGACGAAAAGCATGGTGTGCATGCCGCGCTCCCGGTAATTGTACGATGCCTGGAGCAGCATCGTCGTCTTGCCCGCATTCATCGTCGCGTAGTGGAAATAGAGCTTGGCCATGTCCCGCTTTAAGCCGATCGCCCGCCCGACGGGGAGTGGCTGGGTGAGCCGTCCACACCAAATCCCGCACATGAAACGCGGTTTTCGCAGCCGGCAAAGCGGGTAACGTGCCACACCGCTTGAAACGATGGCAAAATGGTGTTGTGCTCCTGGCACGATCGAGTACCGCGTCGCGCCGACGAACAATGGGAGACTGTCCATGTCGCGTATGAAATCCCTAGCCGCTGGTCTCGGCCTCGCGGTTTTCCTCGCCGCGGGTAACGCCCTGGCCGCCGACCCGGAAGGCTGCAAGGTGGTAAGGCTTTCCGACGTCGGTTGGACCGACATCCAGGCCACGACCGGCGTCGCGTCCGTGTTGCTCACCGCCCTCGGCTACGAGCCGCAGGTCATCCAGCTCTCCGTACCCGTCACCTATGCGTCGCTGAAGAACAAGGATCTCGACGTCTTCCTGGGCAATTGGATGCCTTCGATGACGACGGACATCAAGGAATACGCCGCCGAAGGGTCAGTCGAGACGGTCAATAAGAACCTGGACGGCGCCGGCTACGGCCTCGTGGTGCCGAACTATGTGGCCGACGGGGGCGTGAAGACACTGACCGACCTCGGCAAGTTCAAGGACAAGTTCGACGGCAAGATCTACGGGATCGAGGCCGGCAATGACGGCAACCGCATCATCCTCGAGATGATTTCCAAGCCGGAAAACAACCTGCAAGGGTTCGAACTGGTCGAGTCCTCGGAAGCCGGCATGCTGACGCAGGCCGAGCAGGCCATGAAGGATAATCAGTGGATCGTGTTTCTCGGTTGGACCCCGCATCCGGTCATGGGCGAGATGAAGATCACCTATCTGGATGGCATGGGCGATTCCGGATTCGGAGCCGCCACCGTGCACACCAATGTGCGCAAGGGCTATCTGACGGAGTGTCCGAACGTCGGAAAGTTCGTGGCCAATCTGAAATTCGACCTGTCGATGGAAAACACGATGATGGACGCCATCCTCAAGGGTGGCGATGCCAACACGGTCGCGAAGGAGTGGCTCAAGGCCAATCCCGATGCGATCACGCCCTGGCTGAACGGCGTCACGACCTTCGATGGTGGCGATGCCGCGGCGGCCGTGAAAGCGGCGCTGGAAGGCTGATCAACAGTCGGTCCGTCCCGCGCCTGAACGCAAGGCAGCTCCGGAGCGGCTGACGCATCGATGGCATCGATGTCGCCGCTGCATCTCGATGTCCGTTTGCATTCTTCCGGGGACTGCCGGCTCGGCATCTGACCGGGATTGGAGGACCGGTTCGCTCCGGCACAGGCCAGGCTGACAGTCGCATGCAGCCTGCGGTCGGTCGGGCGAATGACACCAGAGGGGAAGATGGATCCGATTTCGAAGCTTCTTGTCGCCTACAAGATTCCGATCGGCGCCTGGGGAAAGGCGTTTTTCACGTTCCTCACCGACAATTTCAACGCTCTCTTCCGCGGCCTCTCCAGCGGCCTCAACGGCCTCCTCGACGGGCTCGTCGATGCGCTGCTCGCTCTGCCGCCGGTGCTCGTCGTCGCGCTGATCGCGCTGTTGGCCTGGTATCTCCAGCGTTCCCGGTCTCTGGCCCTCGGCGTCGTGATCGGCCTCCTCTTCATCATCAACCAGGGGCTTTGGAAGCAGACGGTCCAGACGCTGGTTCTGGTGGTCGCCGCCTCCGCCGCCTCGATGCTGATCGGCGTTCCGCTCGGCATCTGGGCGGCTCATAAGCCGAGGGTCTACCGGGTCATGCTGCCCGTGCTCGACCTCATGCAGACGCTGCCGACCTTCGTCTACCTGATACCGGTTCTGACCCTCTTCGGCCTCGGCAATGCGCCGGGGCTCATCGTGACCATCATATTCGTCATCCCGACCGCGGTGCGGCTCACCCATCTCGGCATCACTTCGATCCCCAAATCGATCATCGAGGCCGGCGAAGCTTTCGGTGCGACGCGGCGCCAGATGCTCTGGAAGGTCGAGTTGCCCGCCGCCCTGCCCACGATCATGGCAGGGCTCACCCAATGCATCATGCTGTCGCTGTCGATGGTGGTGTTCGCGGCCCTGATCGGCGCCGGCGGGCTGGGCACCGAGATCAACCGGGCGCTGGGTTCGCGTCGCATCGATCTGGGGCTCGAGGCAGGGCTCGCCATCGTGGTGCTGGCCATTGTACTCGACCGCATGACCCGCATCGGCGTGGGAGGCAAGAAATGACCGTCGCCGTCGATTTCAAGGACGTCGATATCATCTTCGGCCCCGATCCAGCCGACGCGCTGGCCATGGTGGACAAGGGCGCGAGCCGGGCCGAAATCCTTGAGAAGACCGGCAGCGTTCTGGGTTGCGCCGGCGCCAACCTTACCGTCCGGGAGGGCGAGATCTCCGTCCTGATGGGACTGTCCGGCTCCGGCAAGTCGACGCTGCTGCGCGCCGTCAACAGGCTGAACGTCGTCAGCCGGGGGCAGGTTATGGTCAAGGACGGAGACGGCATGGTCGATGTCGTGTCCTGCAACGAGGCGACCCTCAGGCGGCTGCGTCAGCATCAGGTCGCGATGGTGTTCCAGCAATTCGGACTCCTGCCCTGGCGGACCGTGGAAGAGAATGTCGGCTTGGGGCTCGAGCTCGCCGGCATGCCGGAGGCCGAGCGCCGGGAGCGCGTTCAGGGGCAGTTGAAGCTGGTCGGCCTCGAGCAGTGGGCGCGCAAATATGCGCATGAACTTTCCGGCGGGATGCAGCAACGTGTCGGCCTCGCGCGCGCCTTCGCCACCCAGGCGCCGATCCTGCTCATGGACGAGCCCTTCTCCGCACTCGATCCCCTGATCCGCACCAAGCTGCAGGACGAGTTGCTGCAACTCCAGGCGACGCTCAGGAAGACGATCATCTTCGTCTCCCATGATCTCGAGGAAGCGCTCAAGATCGGCAGCCACATCACCATCATGGAAGGCGGCCGGATCGTTCAGACGGGCGCTCCCGAAGACATCGTGCTGCGCCCGGCCAACGACTATGTCCGCGACTTCATCGCCAATGTGAACCCGCTTTCCGTGCTCACCGCCTGGAACGTGATGCGGGACCGGCGCGATCTCGAGACGACGGACGATGGCTGGATCTGGCTCGACCGGCGCAAGACCACGCGGTTCAAACTCGACACGGACGGGCTGGTGACGGCCGCCGAGCGCAACGGCCAGCCGGCGGTCTGGGTGTCCTGCGACGACGTCGAAACCCTTCCCGAGGATGCTCCGCAAGTTTTCTGGGCCAAGCCCGGCACATCGCTCAAGGTCGTGATGCTGGCCATGCACCGGTCGCAGACCGCGCCGGTGGCCCTTTTCGACGACAGCTCGCGTTTCGTCGGCGCGATCGGCGTCAGGGACGTGCTGAGCGCCGTGCTCAGGCGCTGAATGCGAGCGGCGGTGGACCCTAAAGTCTCGATATGCGACACTAGCCGGGCAATCGTGCCTGTTGCTCATCGCCATGCCCGAGACAATCCTGAAGCCACGCACCAGGACCCGCCCGAAGGTCGAGCGACCGAAGCTTCATAAGGTCATCCTGGTCAATGACGATTTCACGCCACGTGAATTCGTGGTGCGGATCCTGAAGGCCGAATTCCGGATGAATGAGGATCAAGCTTACAAGGTGATGATCACGGCTCATCGCCGCGGCGTCTGCGTGGTGGCCGTCTACACGAAGGATGTTGCCGAGACCAAGGCGACGCGTGCTACGGACGCCGGCCGCGCCGCCGGTTACCCGCTGCTGTTCACAACCGAGCCCGAGGAGTGAAGCTCCGGCATTTTCCGCTGGCACCGGCCGCCTCCACCGCCTACGATAGTGGCAAATTGTTCTAGATCATAACATTTTGGAGAGCTCCCATGAATCCATCAGGCGTTGTCGCGATCGTGACCGGCGGCGGCTCCGGGCTGGGCGAAGCCACGGCGCGCGCGCTGGCGGCGAAAGGTGCGAAGCTTGCGCTCTTCGACGTCGATCTCGGAAGGGCCGAGAAGGTCGCAAACGAGATCGGTGGTATCGCCGTCAAATGCGACGTCTCCAGCGCCGAAAACGGCGAAGCCGCGCATGCGGAGATAGCCGAACGGCTCGGACCGGCGCGCATCCTGGTCAATTGCGCGGGCATCGCGGTCGCAGTGAAGACCGTGGGTAAGGATGGAGCCCATCCGCTCGATCTCTACCGCAAGGTGATCGAGGTGAATCTCATCGGCACGTTCAACATGATCCGGCTGTTCGCCGCGCGCGCCCAGGAACTCGACCCGCTCGAAGGCGGCGAGCGCGGCGTCATTATCAATACTGCTTCGGTAGCCGCCTTCGACGGCCAGATCGGCCAAGCCGCCTATTCCTCCTCGAAAGGCGGCGTGGTGGGCATGACGCTCCCCGTGGCCCGCGATCTTTCCCGCTCCGGCATCCGCGTCTGCACCATCGCGCCCGGCATCTTCCGCACACCGATGATGGCCGGCCTTCCGCAGGAGGCGCAGGATTCGCTCGGGCTGCAGGTCCCCTTCCCCCCTCGCCTGGGCAAGCCCGAGGAATATGGCGCCCTGGCGTGCCACATCATCGAGAACCAGATGCTGAACGGCGAGACGATCCGCCTCGACGGCGCTATCCGCATGGCGCCAAAGTAAGCTGTCCCGGGGTAATTTTCCAACCGGACACTTGCAGGGATCACGATCGTCGAAGATAGGCGGAGCGCAACGGTCAGGAATACGGAGCCCCGCATGGAAGAGAAAAAGCACGTCATTCGGGAAACCGACGCGGAAGCGGTCCGTCTCGCCCGCACGCTGATCCGCACCGCCCGATATGGAGCGATCGCCGTGCTGGATCCCCGAGATGGCGCTCCGATGGCCAGTCGGGTCGCCGTCGCGACGGACCTTGACGGTGCCCCGATCATCCTGGTCTCGGCCTTGTCGGCCCATACCGGGGCGCTCGCCGCCGACCCGCGTTGTTCCTTGCTGGTCGGCGAACCAGGCAAGGGCGACCCTCTGGCTCACCCGCGCATTTCCGTTTCATGCCGGGCCATTCGCCTGGAGCGGGGAACTGAGGATCATGCGCGGGCGGAGCGGCGCTATCTCAACCGCCATCCGAAGGGAAAGCTCTATGCCGGCTTTCCCGATTTTTCCTTCTTTCGCCTCGAACCACACGGGGCAAGCCTCAATGGCGGCTTCGGCAAGGCCTATGTCCTCGACCGCTCGGATCTCCTTGCGAACGGCCCGGCGACGCAGGAACTCGCCGCCCGGGAGCAAGGGGCGATCGATCATATGAACGCGGACCACGCCGACGCGGTCGCGATATATGCGAGGCAGTTCGCCAAGGCCCATGGCGACGGTTGGATCATTACCGGCCTCGATGCCGAGGGCATCGACATTGCCAATAGCGATGACGTGCGGCGGGTCTTCTTTCCCCGATCTCTGGCCGGCGCCGACGAATTGCGCCAAGCCTTGGTCGAGCTCGCGAAGGCCGGACGCGCGCTCGAAGCGAACCCTAATCCGACCGACCCGCAATAGGATCTGGCGTTGGAATGCTGGACCGCGCGCCGCGTCAGCAGGCTCCCCGCATTCATCGCCACTGCCATTAGGCCAGTTTCCAACACTCGACCGACCTGCAGCGAAAGCGCCGCGGCACGCGCTGGTTGAAACGCTTGAGGTTCGAAGAGGATGTATTAAGTTACCATTCATGTTGCGATTCACGATGCGGATCCGGATCCGGATTGAGATCGGCCGCGAGGCGTTGCTGCCCCCGAAGCGCCTTGGCGGATCAGGACGAATGTGGGAAAGATGCCCTCAAAGAAGTTCATCGAAAATTCAGGGGCTGCCGCAGCTCTTCTCGCCTTGCTCGGCAACGATAAACGCCTCGCCATCATCAGCCACATCATCGACAATGAAATGTCGGTGGGAGAGATCGCGGAGAAGGTCTCCCTCAGTCAATCAGCGCTTTCGCAGCACCTTGCGAAGTTGCGGAGCCAGGACCTCGTCGAGACGCGCAGGGAGCGGCAGATGATCTTCTATTCCTGCCGCTCGGACGCCGTTCGAACTCTGCTTGGGACGCTTGACGAGATTTTCGGCGAAGGTCCCCAAATCGAACGGCCGCTGCTGCGCCGAAGCGGAACGTGATCGAAAGTCTTGCGTTCGGGCCGCTTGCGCGGCAATCAGCGGGGCATGAAACGGGAAGAACATCGCGAGACCTGGGCAGGCCAGCATCCGGCTGTCGAGCGGATAACCGATCCCGGCGATTCGCGCGTGTCAGCTTTCCGTGACATCCGCGAACGCGATCTCGTCGGACGCCAGGGGCGTTTCATCGCCGAGGGCAAGGTGGTTCTGGACGTGCTGCTTTCGGCCAGACGCTTTCCCGTGGAATCCATCCTTGTCCTGGAAAACCGCCTCCCAGGCCTTGCCAGGATACTGAGCCAAGTCCCGACGGAAGTACCAATCTATGCCGCCTCCTCGGAGGTCATGGACGCCATCGCGGGGTTCCACATCCACAGGGGGATCCTGGCGCTCGGTCGCCGCCGCCCACCGGAAAGCGCCGAGGCGGTTCTCGCCGCCTCTCCGTCGGAGAACGCGCTCGTGGTCGTCCTCATCGGTATCGCCAATCATGACAATGTCGGTGCGATCTTCAGGAACGCCGCGGCGTTCGGCGCCGACGCGGTCCTTCTGGATTCCACCAGTTGCGATCCGCTCTACCGGAAGGCAACGCGCGTCTCCGTGGGCGCAACGCTCAAGGTGCCGTTTGCCGGCGGGCTAACTACCGAGGACCTTCTCGACGCCCTGGACCATCATGGCTTCACGCCGATCGCCCTGTCGCCGGGCGGCACGCAGGACATTCGCACCATAGAACGGCCGCGACGAGTGGCCCTCTTCCTGGGAACGGAGGGCGACGGGCTGCCGGGCGCCCTCATGGCCAAGATGCGAACGGCGCGCATCGCCATGGCGCCGGGCTTCGACAGCCTTAACGTTGCGACGGCGGCGGCAATCGCGCTGCATGAATTGCGGGAGAAGAGCTAGCCGGCCCGGTCCCGCCGGCCAGCGAGGTCCACTACAGCGTGTCGTCTACCAAAACCGCTGCACACTTTGGGCAACCATGCCTTCGCCTATGATGTCGTCTTCTGGAGCGCCTTCACGCGGTCGGCGAGACTGGTGATCTTGCCGTTGCCGTCGGCTGCGGCAGGTGCCGGCGCCGCCAGCGCCTTCCCGGTCGCCGAATCCGGACCTTCGATCGCCACAGTCATGGCCACCATCTGAGCCGCCAGATCCCCGATCCCTTCACGGAGCTGCGCATTCTCCTTCGCGGTGAGATCACCCCGGAGCTTTCGGTTCTCGCGCGTCAGGCTCGTCAGTCGCGCTGCGAGCCGGTCTCGATCTTCCTTGAGCCTGGCGACTGTCTCCTCGATTTCAGCGTGTGGGTTGTCCATGGATGCCTCCTTTGCGGCAACCGTCGGTGCCTGTATCGCCGGACCGGCCTGCCCGGATGCCTGGGACGCCTTGGCCGCCTTCATCCGCTGCTTGAGCCGGGCGAGCTCCCGTTCCAAGTGCCCGAGTTTTTCCTCGCGGTCAGCAAGCGTCGAGATCAGCTCCTGATGCTTGCTTCCCTGCTGCTCGATCTTCTTCTCGGCGGGCCCGTCCCGCATTTCCGCCATGTCGGCGGTCAGCTTGTCGAGCTCTGCCTCGCGAACGACCAACTCGACTTGGCCGTTGCTCGAGCCGAGTGGCGCTTCGGCATATATGCGGCCGAGCTTCTCGATCTCCGCCGCCCGCTCCGCAAGACGTTCTTCTGCCGCGGCCAGCCGCTCCGTGAGCCGCTTGATCTCCTGGTCGCGCCGGAGCAGCTCTGTGGTCAGTCCGCCGCTCACATCAGAGATCTCTGCCAGGGCCTTGTCTCGCTCCGCGATTGCGGCTTCGAGGCGCTTCATCTCCAGCCGGTCGCGCTCGATCTCGATGGTCTGCGCGAAAGCCTTGTCTCGGGATGCCTTCAAGCTCATTTCGAGGCGCCGAGTCGCCATGGCGAACTGCGCCCGCATACTGTCCTTGTCGGCCTGGATTTCCGCCTTCGACAGCGGCGTCGAGGCCTCCATGCGCCGGCGCGTAAGGACCAGTGCCCGTCGCCAGATGGCTGGCGCGACCATCACCGCCAGGAATGCGGCGCACAGGAATCCCAAGGCGAAGAAGAGTATGGACTGGATCACGCGTCGCCACCTTTTGGGCTCTCTCTGCCACAGGCCAGTCTATCGAATCCAGTGCCGAGCGGCACGGTTATTCCATTCAGAACGGATTCCAGGTCGGGCTCTCGGTCAACTTGAGGTAGCCGACCTTGACGCCCAGGCGGGCGCCCACACCCGTCCGCACCGGCACCAGCAGGACGTTGCCGTTCTTCAACACCTCGAAACCGAGACCAGCGACGGCATACGCCGAACCGGCGACGCCGCCGAAGCGCTGATAGACACTGGAGATATCGTCCAGATTGTAGACGAGGATCATGGTGCGCGAGCCGGCGCCGCCGAAATCCCAGCCAAGCGAAGGTCCCTGCCAGAACACCTTATGGTCCCCGGCATTCTTGGTGTAGAGCGTGCCCTCACCATAGGTGAGCCCGCCGAAGAAAGCTCCCGACCCCTCCTCACCCAGCACATAGCCGTTGGGCAGGCCGTAGGATGCGAAGATCTTCTCGATCAGCGTTCCAAGGCCGCCGGAGGTCGCACCGAAGAAGCGGTGGCCCGAATCGACGATTTCCTGCGCGGTGTATTCTTCCGCGCGCGAGGTGCCCGTGGCCAGAATGAGGACCGCGAAGGAAAAGAACGACGCCGCGATCAGCCGAACGAATTGTCGGCCTTCAAGTCTGCAAAACATGCTTCCTGTCTCCGTTCGGGAGCACATCTGCCGACGCCCGGCCCCTACCGCTCTTGGCGACGGTTCGGCGACCATTACCTGGCAAGCTATGCCGTAATCCTTTTTCAACCATTAAGCTCCCGCATGAAGATGGCGGATCGATGATTGTCAGCCCGTCCGGCGCCTGCATTTCCGCGCCTTTCCCGGCGCCCGCGACGACAATCGATGCCCCCGTTTCTTGCTGATGGAAGAGCCGCTGTGTAAACGATTCCCGATGAAGCGGGCGTGATTCGCACATGCCGCGGGTCATCGTCAACGGCAGGCAAGAACGATCCGGGACCTTTCATGGCTGACCTCCATACACTCTCAGCACCAGACCTCGCCGCCCTTTTGTGCAGCAGAGTCTGTCACGACATCATTTCTCCGGTCGGCGCCATCAACAACGGGCTCGAGCTCCTGGACGAAGGCGGTGCCGACGAGGACGCGATGAATCTCATCCGTACCAGCGCGCGCAACGCATCGGCCAGACTGCAGTTCGCCCGCATCGCCTTCGGCGCGGCAGGTTCGGCCGGCATGCTGATCGACACGGGCGACGCCGAGGCGGTTACGGCCGCCTACATCCGCAATGAGAAGCCGGAGCTGGTGTGGAACGGGAGACGCGCGCTTCTGCCCAAGAACAAGGTGAAGCTTCTGCTCAACCTCGTCCTCATCGCCATCGGCGCTATACCCCGCGGGGGCAAGATCACGGTGTCCCTTGACGATGTCGAAACCGAGCCGAAATTCACGCTTGCTTCTTCCGGTCCAATGGTACGCGTGCCGCCGAAGTTCCTGGAGCTGCATTCCGGCCAGAAGCCGGAAGAGCCGATCGACGCGCATGCGGTCCAGCCCTACTACACGCTGCTGTTGGCACGCGAGGCCGGGATGGCGATCTCCATTCGCGCCACCCCGGAGGAAATCGTGCTTTCGGCGAGCTGACCACGCTTTGAGCACTGGCCGAACCCGATGCCGATGTGAGTCAGAGTGAGCGGAGAGACGATCGCCACGGGCGGGCGCTGGGGCGGGCTTTGCATTTCCGATGTTTCGGTTTCGATTGCGCTATCTGACTTCAACGGTGAGGTGCACAATTTCGTGTACCGGTGCGAGTCGACGACGCACAGCGTCCTGATCGGCGCCTGTGACGCTGACGATCGCGGCATGTGCACCCGGGCCGACACGCCAGACGTGGAGATCGGTAATCCGGGCATCGCCCGGTCCTTCCACCTCATGCCGAATCTCGTCTTCGAGATCCGGATCCGATGCATCGAGCAACACAGTCGCCGTGTCGCGCATGAGCGTCCACGACCAGCTCGCGATGACGACCGCGCCAACGATGCCCATGACGGGATCGAGCCAGATCCAGCCGAGATAACGACCGCCGAGAAGCGCCGCGATCGCAAGCACCGAGGTGAGCGCGTCGGCCAGGACATGGACATAAGCCGACCGTAGATTGTTGTCCTGCTGATGGTGATGGGCGCCATGGCCCTCATGATGGTCATGGCCGTGTCCGTGACGATGACCTCCAAGCAGAACGGCGCTCGCGACGTTCACGAGAAGGCCGACGACGGCAATGACCGTCGCCTCGGAGAAGGCGACCGGGCTTGGCTCGAAGATGCGGCTGACGGACTCGACCGCGATGCCCAAAGCCACCAGCCCGAGCACGAGCGCCGAGGCGAAGCCGGCGAGATCACCGACCTTGCCTGTGCCGAAGCTGTAGCGGCGGCTGTGCGCATGCTTCTTGGCGTAGGCGTAAGCTGCGGCCGCCACGCCCAGTGCGCCGGCATGCGTCGCCATGTGAAAGCCGTCGGCGAGCAGCGCCATCGAGTTGAACAGCACACCAGCGATGATCTCGCCGATCATCATGCCGGCCGTCAGGATCACGACCCATAGCGTGCGCCGGGCGTTCTCATCATGACCATGGCCAAGGAACACATGATCGTGCGTCAGGGCATCGTACCCGGAGTCGAATGACATGAGAAAGGTCCTTACTTCGCGTAGCGGCGCACTGCGGCGATGAGCTCGTCGGCAGCTTCGGCGCGGGCGTCATCGCTAAGACCAGGGCGCGCGACGTGCTCGCGTATGTGATCCTCGATCAATTCGTCCATCAAGCCGAGCACTGCACCGCGCACCCCCGCGACTTGGTGGAGGACAACCGAGCAACCCGCTTCCTCGGCAATCGCCTTTTCGATCGCGCCGACCTGACCAGCGATGCGCCGGACGCGGGCAAGGAGTTGATCCTTGTTGGACTTGGTGTGTGAGATAGGGTGGTACGCTATCCCATATAAGCTTCCGAGGAAAGCCAGCCCGGGCGGGTTCACCGTCCTGTCTGCCGCGAGACGAGCACGGCGATCGTTAGATATTTAACCGTCTCCTTTCCCCGTCCTTTACGTCGCCCCGGTAAGGGTCACTGCGAAAGCAGTTTCGGTCGCGGACACCCAACGCCAGCGGGTCTCGTAATTCTCCGGAGCTGTGGCTCGAGCAGGTGCGCCCACGAAAGTTCACCTGGCGCGCAAATGGGGCCGACAACGGGTGAGCGTCGGGCGTCAAGGGAGGCGCACGCCGCGTAAGGGGCAGGAAATGAAGCGCTGTATGTTCGTCGATGATTCGAGCGTCGTCCGGAAGGTCGCAAAGCGCATCCTCAACAGCCCCGACATGATGGTGATCGAGGCCGACAGCGGCCAGGGTGCGCTTGATATGTGCGGCGCCGACATGCCCGATATCATCGTCGTCGACGGCATCCTTCCCGATATGAGCGCGGAGGAGTTCATACGGCGCGTGCGCCGGATACCCGCTGCCGTCAAGCCGCAGATCGCGGTCAGCCTGGTGGAGGTCGACATCGGCGCGATCATGCGCGCCAAGCGCGCCGGCGCGCAAGGTTACCTCCTGAAGCCGTTCAACCGCCCGCAACTGCTCGAACGCTTCAGGCAGCTCGAAGCGGCCGCATGAAGAGAGCATCGCTTCGACGCGCAAGCTCCGGCAACAAAAAACCCGGCGCGAGGCCGGGTTCGGTCCCTGAGCGCGAGCCCCGCTCAGGCGCTGGCGCGGATTTCCTCCGGCTCGCGCAGAACGTAGCCGCGGCCCCAAACGGTCTCGATGTAGTTCTGCCCTCCGGACGAAGCGTCGAGCTTCTTCCTGAGCTTGCAGATGAAGACATCGATGATCTTCAGCTCCGGCTCGTCCATGCCGCCATAGAGATGATTGAGGAACATTTCCTTGGTGAGCGTCGTGCCCTTGCGAAGCGAGAGCAGCTCGAGCATCTGGTATTCCTTGCCGGTCAGGTGCACGCGCTGTCCCGCGACCTCGACCGTCTTGGCATCCAGATTGACGACCAGATCGCCGGTGACGATGACCGACTGCGCGTGCCCTTTCGAACGGCGCACGATGGCGTGGATCCGCGCCACCAGCTCGTCCTTGTGGAAGGGCTTCGTCATGTAGTCGTCGGCGCCGAAGCCGAGACCGCGCACCTTGTCCTCGATGCCCGCCATGCCGGACAGGATCAGGATCGGCGTCTTCACCTTCGACAGGCGCAGCGTACGCAGCACCTCGTAGCCCGACATATCGGGCAGGTTCAGGTCCAGGAGAATGATGTCGTAGTCGTAGAGCTTGCCGAGGTCGACACCCTCTTCGCCGAGATCCGTCGTATAGACGTTGAAGCTCTCCGATTTCAGCATCAGCTCGATGCTTTGTGCGGTCGCACTGTCGTCTTCAATCAGCAGAACACGCATTCCATTCCCCTTTCTGCCGCCGCACCGGTCCTGGGCTTCCGGCACCGAAGCAGTGATTGCCTGAATCGGAGGCTGCCATCAAATGGTTAACAAAATCTGATTCCGCTTGGCAAGCGTTATCTGATTTTTCAGCTTCTCGACACACCTACTTGAATCTAAACGCTAATCGCGGTGACCAATTCCTCACCCGCAACTTTAACAAACCACCGCAAGCGACTCCCGCGACTCGGCTTGTCCGTGTTGACCGCGAAGCCGGAATTTTTACCGCGCCTTAAGTCCTGACGCGTATGATTAACAATGCCCGTAAACGAATGGTTACCGCCGGCCAAAATCTTAGGGATTTGTTTCCTTTCCCCAAATGGCCTGGCGGGCGGGGCAACGGAGGCGCCTTTTCCGGGCGGCGGCGGTTCCGGTTTGATCCGGTTGGTATTGTGGAGTAGCTAGTCATGAAATCACGCGAGAATCTCGTCCGGCTCAAACAGTTTCAAGTGAACGAGAAGCGCAGGCAGCTCACGCAGCTCGATACCATGATCGCCGAATTCGACCGGATGGCGAACGAGCTCGACGTCCAGATTGTCGCCGAGGAGAAAAAGGCGGGGATCACCGATACCAGCCATTTCGCCTACCCTACCTTCGCGAAGGCGGCACGCCTGCGGCGCGACAACCTCAAGAACTCGCAATTCGACCTGATGCAGCAGAAGAAGGCGGCGGAAGCCCGCCTGGCCGAGGCCGAAGCGGAGCTCAGCAAGGCCGAAATGCTGGAATCCCGCGATTCCCGGGCACGGGAAGCGGAAGGCGGCCGTAGCGCCATGATCGGCTGAGGGTTGCGCCGCACTTCCTGCGGCGCAGCTTTCCAACAGTCTCCCGTTTACGACCGTCGCCGCGCTCGCGCCGAACCCGCCTCGATTCGTCCACCGCTGCGCGGCGCCACTGGAAATGTGCTCAGCCTTGTCCAGATGATAAGGGAGCGCACCCGAGGGTGGCGCTCAACCGCGGAGGCTTGCAAATGCGCACGGTGACACAGCGGGCTTTCGGAGGCCCCGAGGTTCTCACACCGTCGGAAGGGCCCGATCCTGTGCTGGGCCCGGGCGAAATCCTCATCGCGGTCAAGGCCGCGGGCGTAAATCCGGTCGATGCGGCCGTCCGCGCCGGGCTATATCCGCTCCTGGGGGATCCGCCCTTCGTGCTGGGCTGGGACGTGTCCGGCACGATCGAGGCGGTCGGAACGGGCGTCACGGACGTGTCTGTCGGCGAGGCCGTCTACGGCATGCCGCGTTTTCCCAATCAGGCGGCGGCCTATGCGGAGAAGGTGGCGGCGCCGGCCGGCGAGATCGCGCCCAAACCGAGGGGGCTCAACCACATCCATGCCGCCGCTTTGCCTCTTGCCGGTCTAACGGCTTGGCAGGGCTTGGTCGACGCTGGTGGGCTAAGGACGGGCCAGAGGGTGCTCGTCCATGGCGCGGGCGGCGGCGTTGGCCATCTTGCCGTGCAGATCGCCAAGGCGCGCGGCGCCTCGGTGATCGCAACCGCGAGCGAGGACAAGAGGGACTTCGTCCGAAATCTCGGAGCAGACGAAGTGATCGACTATCGCAAGGAGGACTTCACCCGGCGCGCGCAAGAGATCGACATTGCGCTCGAGACTGTCGGCGGCGATCATGCGAACGAGACCGTCAAGACGCTGCGCTGGGGTGGCGTGCTGGTGTCTCTTCTGGCCGTGAACGAGGCGGCTTCGGCCGCTGCGCGGGAGCGTCGCATCACGGTCGCGCGCGTCTCCGTCCGTCCTGACCGTGCCGCGCTCCTGGAACTCGGTCGGCTTGTCGAGGCGGGCAAGCTCAAGATCCACGTGGAGCGGACCTTCGATCTCGCCGAAGCCGCGGCCGCGCACGTCTTTCTCGGCACCAAGCCCAAGGGCAAGATCGTTCTGACGACCTGAATGCGAATACAGAATGAGGGCGTATGGTACCACGCCCTCATTTCGTCGGAGGCTGGACTGCCCCTATTTCAGTGACGGTATTGCTGGATCCTGGTGGTACGCAGGCCGGCCAGGCCGTATTCGTCGATCGACGCCTGCCAGGACAGGAATTCCTCGGTGGTGAGCTTATAGCGCTGGCAGGCCTCGTCGAGGCTCAACAGCCCGCCGCGTACGGCAGCGACAACTTCCGCCTTGCGGCGGATAACCCAGCGCCTCGTGTTGGAAGGCGGCAGGTCGGCAATCGTGAGCGGACTGCCGTCGGGCCCGATCACATACTTGACTCGCGGTCTAACCAGATCGGTCATCGTACTCTCTACTACTCAAAGACCTAATCCTCCCCAGACTAGCCGCACAGCTTTAAAAAAGGCCTAAGCAACAAGGACGGGCTCTAGGGGCCGCCTTAACCAAGGATTCACCATGATCGGCCGGTATGCGAGCGACTTCGCGAACGACCGGGAGCCGGTCCGCCCGAGGTGGCGGCGGCGCTTTCCTTGACCTATATTGCGTGGATTGGCATGAAGCGCCGCTATCAAGCATCGGAACCTGAGCCCATGAACAGCCTGGATCTCCCGGCCCGTCCTGAAGACACCCGCGTCGTCGTGGCGATGTCGGGTGGCGTCGATTCATCGGTGGTCGCCGGCATCCTGAAGCGCGAGGGTTACTCCGTGGTCGGCGTGACGTTGCAGCTCTACGACCACGGAGCGGCCACCCATCGCGCCGGCTCCTGCTGCGCGGGCCAGGACATCGCCGACGCGCGCCGTGTCGCCGAGACGCTCGGCATTCCCCACTACGTGCTCGACTATGAGGAGCGCTTCCGCAAGGCGGTGATCGATCCCTTCGCGCAAAGCTATGTCTCCGGCGAGACACCCATTCCATGCGTCTCCTGCAACCAGACCGTCAAATTCGCGGATCTGCTCGAGACCGCGCGTGATCTCGGTGCCGACGCTCTGGCCACGGGCCATTACATCCGGTCTCGTCCCAACGGGCCCCACCGGGCGCTCTATCGGCCGGTCGATGCCGACCGCGACCAGAGCTATTTCCTGTTCGCCACCACCCAGGAGCAGATCGACTATCTTCGCTTTCCCCTGGGTGGCATGTCGAAGCCCGAGGTCCGCAAGATCGCGGAAGAGATGGGCCTGACCGTTGCGGCCAAGGCCGACAGCCAGGACATCTGCTTCGTTCCGCAGGGCAAATATTCGGATATCATCGCCAAACTGAAGCCCGAGGCCGCCTCCCCCGGCGACATCGTGCATATCGACGGGCGCGTGCTCGGGCGCCATGACGGCATCCTGCGCTATACGATCGGCCAGCGCCGCGGCATCGGCATCGCCTCCGGCGAGCCGCTTTACGTCGTTCATCTCGACGCCGATCGGGCTCGGGTCATCGTCGGACCACGGGAAGCGCTGGAGACGCACAAGATCTTCCTGCGCGCCATCAACTGGCTCGGCGACACTCCGCTCCCGGAGGTCCCGGAAGAGGGCATGGAACTCTACGCCAAGGTACGCTCCACGCGACCGCCGCGCCCCGCGATGCTGCATCATCGCGACGGCAAGGTGTGGGTCGAGCTTGCCCAGGGCGAATCCGGCATCGCGCCGGGCCAGGCATGCGTGCTCTATTCGGACGATGGCAACGAAGCCCGCGTTTTCGGCGGCGGCTTCATCGAGCGTTCCGAGCGCGGCGCGGAGGCCGAGGCCATGCTGTCCAGGCTTGCCAACATGCCCGCCCATATCCCGGCTGAGTGATTCCCGCGACAATAGGGATTGCCCCGATCGCCCTCCGTTATCTCGCGGATCGTCGGGGCTCCAGACAGCGCCGACGATCTGAGGATCTCTAGGTTTGTGAACGCGGTGACATGTCCGGCAACCCGCGACCGGTCAACGATCAACGCCGCCTATCATACGAGGGTTGGCAGCGAGGCCTTCAGCGTCACGCCTGGGCGGAAGCATTGATTGCTCCCGGGCTTCTACCGTGCTCAATCGTGCCGGCCGTCAGGATCTGGAGCACGCGGATGGCCTCCTCTCCATCGGTCCGCGGCTCGGCTCGCGTGGCGATGCAGTCCATGAAGTGCTGCAGCTCGCGCGTCAGCGGCATCCCCTGCTCCACCGGCACATAGGAAGGCTCGTTCTGAGTAAAGGCCCACTGTCCGCTGTCTTGCCAGACGGCGTGGCGGTAGACGGCGAGCTTGCGTTCCCAGGGCTCCACATCGTCGAACACCGCCATTGCCTTCGCGCCGACGACGGTCAGCCTGCGTTCGCGATAAGGATTGAGGCGCGACGCGAAGAGATGGCTGCGCAGGCCGCTGGGAAAATGCATATGGAGATGGGCGAAGTCGCTCAAATGATCGAGCAGTGCCGCCCCCTCCCCGCGCACCTCGTCCGGCGCTTCCCCGGTGATGGCGAGGATCATGGAAAGGTCATGGGGCGCAAGGTCCCATAGCGCATCGTTCTCGGTGTGGAACTTGCCGAGGCCGAGCCTGTGGGAATGGATATAGCGAACCTCGCCGAGTTCGCCTTGGTCGATCAATTCCTTGAGCTTTTCGAAGGCCGGGTGGAAACGCAGGACGTGGCCCACCATGAAAACGCGGCCGTACGCCTTGGCGGCAGCCACCGCGCGCTTGGCATCGGCGACGGTGAGGGCGATTGGCTTCTCGACCAGCACGTCCTTGCCGTTCTTGACCGCGGCGATCGCCAGTTCGGCATGGAACTGCGGCGGCAGCGCCATGACGACGGCGTCGACGTCCTCGCGCAAGAAGAGCTCGTCGGGCGCGATGGCAAGGCATTCCTGTTCGGTGGCGAAACCTTCCGCGCGCGCGAGATTCGCGTCGGAGACGGCGTACAGGGCGCCGAGCGCCTTGAGGGTGCGAATATGGTTACTGCCCCAATACCCGCAACCAAGGACAGCGATGCGCGGTTTCATGTAATCCGTGTCTCTAGAAATCGTGGCGGAGACATAACGGCGGGGCGGCCTGAACTCAACCCCTGGAGGCCCGGCGACAAGGAGCGGATCGTCGCGGGCGCTTCGCATAAACCAGCATCGGAAAAGCCAAGCTGCGTGCTTGACAGCCTCCGCATGGCAACCTTATATCCGCGCGTCCTCGGCGCCCTGCCCCATCCGCTTGCCACAAGCGCGATGCGACCGGCGCCATCGGGGCGGAGTAGCTCAGTCGGTTAGAGCAGAGGAATCATAATCCTTGTGTCGGGGGTTCGAATCCCTCCTCCGCTACCAGCACTTTCAAAGACTTAACCAAAAAATCCTGCGTTTCATGTTGCATCCACATTGCAACTGACAATCGTGGCTTTCAAGGGCTTTCACTCGACCAGAGTGGTGCTGCGGGCAAAAAACATCCGGCTCGCGTTCCGCTGGGGGCTCAACGGCCGCGTCAAGCGTGTTCACGACCGCCGACGGGGCGTGTCCGGCTGGGTGCCATCGCGCACTGGCTTCCCGAAAGATGCTGCCCTCAAGTTAGCTTGAGTTGACGATGTGCCGGAATGACCAGAAGATCATGTCAACTCCGTTTCCGAATGCAAGGGAGGGAGCCTTATGCCAGTTCATCAACGCGGCGTGGATCTTCTGGTTACCGTGATGGACGCCGCCGATCATACCGATCAGATGTCTCCCGAAGATATCCGGCGCTTGCTCAAGGAAGTAGCCGAGGTCATGAGCCTGATGTTGGAACGGGATGCGAGCATAGCGCTGCGACGGGAACATGCCAGCGAAGCCCGTGATGACGATTGACGAGGACACGTCCGAAGCCGTCAACAAGAGTGGAGCCGGTCATCTCGCGACCATCCGCGGCTAAACTCTCGGCGGGTTCGTGATAATCCTCCGAACCTCCTGCGTGGTGATTTTGGGGGAACAAAAGATCGAGCCTCCGGCTTAGTGGTGCTCACCTGAACAGGTGGAGAATTATGGTGGTATCGACGGCAACTGCCGAGGAGACGATAAAAGCTATCGTCCGCGCCATCCCGAGCATCGACGAGTCGGTCCAACCGATCATCGACGTTGTGGCGGCGCCCGTGTACCTCACCGATTCGGAAGGTGTCGTAACGCACTTCAACAAGGCCTGTGTCGAGTACGCGGGGAGACACCCTGAAGCTGGACGGGACCGATGGTGCGTCACATGGAAGCTCTACACCCTGTCGGGCGCATATCTCCCGCATGAAAGTTGCCCAATGGCTACAGCTGTTTTGCGCGGACAACCTGTCCGCGGAATATCAGCCGTTGCTGAGCGGCCGGACGGAAGTCGCGTCGCCTTCACTCCCTTCCCGACGCTAATCTTCAGGGGCGGACAGCTCGCAGGCGCGGTGAATATCCTGATTGACATTACTGCCGCCTGGCAGACCGATCTCCTTCGGAAGCAAGCCGATCGGTGCCGCCGCTTAGCCCTCACGGTTACCGACGCCGCAATATTCAAGAACCTGAAAGAAATGGCGGACGGCTATGAAGCTGAGGCGCGGCAAGTCGAGCTCGGAAATTGAGCTCTCCGCTGCCATGAGTACTGAAGCGGCGAGCGACCACGTTGATTGGAGGCCCGCCGCTACCGGACTGGACATTGGGGCCATCCAATCAGGCTGCGCTTCATCGGATGCAGGCGTCTGTGAATCAACTTAGGATTTAGTCTAGTGGGAGCCGCCGACGAAAGACGAGGCTCGATGGGGCCGACCCAGCAGATGCCCCGCGGGTCGGCCGTGAGAGCGGGTCCACTGGCCCCAATAACCCTGCGTCTCACGATAGTGGAGAGAAATAGGCACCCGTTAACAAACAATTGCTCGGCGGGAGGCGCCGAGGACTGACGAGCGCCATTCCTCTATCGCCTCGAGAGAATGTTCTCTATGCTGGCTGGTGGCCTACTCCCAAGCCGACCTTGAAATGGCGGAGCGACATGTCGCTCAAGGCGAAAGGCATATTCGCGAACAGGTGGAGCGAATCGAGTGGCTGCGATCGGCAGGACTTCCGATCGAGGAGGCAGAGGAGCTCCTTCAGCTACTCCATGCCACGTTGGCGCAACATGCGCGGCACCGGGATCTGATTTTCGAAGAGCTCAGAAAGTATTGACGGGACGCGTTTGCGAATGGTTCGCGACAACCACGACTAGGGCGGAGACCGGCTATTCTGGTACGCCTGCTTCAAGCGTTGCAGGATCCCCGTGTCACCCGCATGTCGGCCCCGAGCAGTTCACAAGGAGAGGAACTGGGCGGCTCAGCTTGACCGAATCGGCGCCATCGGTACAGTTCTAGCTGGCTGTGCAGCCTGCCGCTCGCTCCATTCGGAATGGTGAATGCACAACACGCTTGGTTTGACCCTTCGGGCGGCCGTCAGCAACGCGAGCACTGACATCGTATCGCCCGGCAAAGGGATCGACCTATGGACACTCTCAGTCGCTCAAAATCGATGGCCAAGGCGTTGCGCATGGCGCTGGCCGACCGCCATGTGGATCTACCGCATAGTGCCTGCCTGGAGATCGTCGCACGTCAGTTTGGCTTCTGCGACTGGAACGTGATGAAGGCCACCTGTGACAATGAAATGGCCGTAACCGCCACGATATTTGTCCAGCATGGCCGAGAGCAAGAGGCGGTAGATTTCTATCGAGCCGCCTTCAATGCAAATCTGGCGAAGGCTTACTCAATTGACGATGAGTTGGCGGGGGTCGAGTTGGTCGTTGGCCGCACGACGTTTTCAGTATGCGGGGCCAACCCTCGCCGCGAGGCGGAACCCTTCCGGGGCGGGCCATTCTTCCCCAAGGCTAATGGGGCCGTATCGACAGCCTTTAGCCTCGAAGTGAGCGATGCAGATGCCGTTTTGAGGAAAGCAATGGCCGCCGGGGCCGTTGTCCGGTACGGGCTGGACGTTACCGACGATGGTCGGCGGGGAGCATCCTTCTTCGATCCGTTCGGCCACATCTGGGGCATCGTTGAGAGAGCGTCTGCACGGAAGCGCTCAGCGTAGGGCATTCCGTCAAGGCGGCGACCTCCCAGTAAGGCATAGTAGGCGCAGCCACACCTGCGGCAGCTGAGATCAGGACCTTCCCGATCGTCCAAAGCGTCGGCCCCGAGCGTGCCGGCGACGACGACGCGATCGCGCACATGCTGGAGCTCCACGGTGGTAAGGCCCGATCGCCTAGACGGAGCGCTCCGCGGCCGCCAGCCGGTGCGTTATTCCGATCATCTCCCCCTCGGTTCGCTCCTGGGCTTCATAGCCCCGCCGACGCCCTTCCGACGCTTCCTGATGGGAAGCGCCCCCCAGGGCTCAGTGCATGGGTTGCGCGCGGGGCAACGTTAGAGATCAAAGGCACGTGATCCGCCCCGGCCTCGGAAAGTAGTTCGGGAGTAGCGCCGGGGTTGGGATCGCCGCCCGTTGAATGCCGGGCATCACTTTTTCAGGCGCGGTACGCTGAGCCCATTCTTAGGGATGAGCCGGGCTCGCCCATCCCGTGGGAGCGGAGGGCTGGGGGCCGGAACCAGGTGGGCTGTCCTCTCCAACACGTCATAGGCATGCTGAAGTGTGCGTTCGGTCGACGTGACGACCTTGGTATCCGTGACGCTGGGGGAATGGATTGGTTTTCGCAAAACCGCGCTCCCTATCTTTAAGCGGGAGCTCGGACTGTCTCTCAGGCGCCGACTGTGCTTGTGGCTGGTTGCCGACGATGTTTGGAAAATAGCGTCCTCGGCGCCAAAGGCAAGGCGCAAAGTCCCTGAGGCGTCGCGCGCCCTCGCTCTAGCCGTCAGACGGGCCCCCGGGCCGATGATGATCAAGGGGAGACCGTTCGATAGGGTGACGGGCACCAGTTCAGGACGGCGGCATGAAATGCGTGTGGTGGTACGTGATCAGGGCGGCTTCGGTTCCAGATAGGCACCATCAGCTAAGGTAGTCCGCCCGATCGCCAGACGACGCGCCGATGGATGACCGCACCCGATCGGCAAAAGGATCCTGGGGCATCAGCTTCGGCCATAAGCTGTTCATCGGCATTCTTCGCCCGGAGAATAGCAGGGGAGACCGCGAACGACCTAAGCAACCAGGACGGCGGACTATCGCCCTTTTAGACTAGATGCTCGGTAACGGCTGGAGATCCACTCCAGCCAACCAATCCCGACTCGCACCACTCAAGAAGGTGATCGTATCTTCCTCCTGCCGGCTGACCTCGACGTTACACAGTTCAGCTTTTCTGATTGCGGCGGCGATTGCGCCACCAGATAAAGCCACCGGCCACAGCCGCGACCGGAAGCCCGACGCCGGCGACTGGACCCGGGGCCGCCCGCGAGATCTTCTTTTCCTGCCCCGTTGGCATGTCTGGCTTGGCCGCGAAGCTAGGGCCAGACAGCAGCAGCGCCACGGCCGCCGCGGGCAGTAGATGCTTCAAGTGTACCATTTCAGGTCCCCATAGCAGACGCTGTGGACACCCTCCCCTTCTTTCTCAACCTTACGCCCTGCAGTCGCCACCGACGATTGAGCAAGGCAGCTACTTACCTGGTCATTTCGTTGTAGCTAATCTTCTTGCAGCCGCTAATCGGCATGGATTGTACGATCAAGTTTCGCGCTTCGCGTCAATGCGCCCTGCCCAGCGCAGGCGCTCAGTTCACCGTGTGGCAGCGGTCGAGGAGTTACCCCTCATTGAGCCGCTGGCGCAGGCCTCTCCAGCGCTTCGCCAGGAGGCCTATTGGCCCAAGCCGCGTTGCCATCCGAGGTATGGGTCGGCGCGATGGATAGTATATGGTGCGTATGAGTCTCTGTGGCTGTAGTAGGGGGTCCTGTAGTAAGGGGTCCTGTAGTAAGGGGTCCTGTAGTAAGGGGGTCTGTAGTAGGAACGCCTGTACCTGGGTGGGTACGTGTCTCCGTAATAGTAGCGATCACCATAGTAGGTGTTGTTGGCAATAGCGCTTCCGATCAGCGCTCCAAGCAACAGCGCCCCTCCGGCGACCCAGAAATCATCGCTGCAACAGCCGCCATAGCCATTGTACCAACCGCGGTAGTAGCCACCCGGGTACCAACCACCACCGTGCCAGCCGCCTCCATGCCAGCCGCCCCCATGCCAGCCGCCACCACCGTGCCAGCCGCCACCACCGTGCCAGCCACCACCGTGCCAGTCCACGGTGGTGACTTCTGACGGGTGGGCGATCTGCATCATTGGCAAATTGATCGGCGCGCCGATTGCCGGAGCGATGCTGGTAACGGCGAAGGCGGCAACCACGGTTGTGGCGCCCAAGCAGGACGTGATCTTTTTCATGATCGGATCCTCGCTGATGAAGAGCCCACTGCTTATCCAGCAGAAAGAGGCGTTCACTGCGGTATTTCCCAACTTACCAGAAATCGGTCGTCTCGTCGCCATCGTTCTCAGCCAAGCCGCTCACTTGGGACTTGCCCGGCACCGACGGGGCGCGATCTGGTGGGAGCGCACAATGCCGTGGGTGTATTGCGCCCGGGCACCCATGCCTATTCCGATCCCCTGGTATCCCGCCATGACAGTCTACCGGCCGGCATTTGCTGGGCTTGGAGCATGTCGCGCAAAATAGAATTTTCGCCAAATGCCTTAAGCGGCTGTTTTCATGTCCCTTTACTAGAGATCTCTGCACATTTCTTGGCGATGTGCGTCAGGTGTAGTCAAAATGCATCAGTCGGCGCGTAAGAATTGCACGCCCAGATGCAGACGGTTGTATTGGTGCGAAACAATGTTAGCTTGAGCATGGGCGGGCTGAAGGAAGTCAGAATTGGCACCTTCGTTCAGAACCTATGTGCTCGCTCCGCCCATGCTTGCGGCCCTTTTGGCAAGTACGGCGTTGGCCCCGACCCCGGCGTCGGCAGATTGTGCACCGGCACCCACAGCCGGCATGACCACTTTCTGCGGCGAAACCAATCTGGGTACCACTCCACTCGGAAACGGTCCGCTTGGGCCTGACAACAGCACGATCATCGTCCAGTCAGGCGCCACGGTCAGGGCTGGCAATTCCAACGCCATCAGCCTGCGCGACAGGGCGATCATCACCCTCGGAAACAACGCCACCGTCACCAGCGTCGGCGCGACCGGAGGGACGAACGGGCTGTGGGCAGCGGGCAAGAACACTATAGAATTCAATTCCGGCGGAATGCTCACGATCGGGCAAGGCGCGACTGTGAGCGCTACCGGCTCATCCACAAACGCCGAGGCCGTGAACCTCATCGGCGAAGGTAACTCCGTGATCAACCATGGAACCATCTCCGCCATCAACACCGCGGCGATCTGGTTCGAGGACAGGGAGGTCAAGCGTCCCAACACGATCGACAATTTCGGCGTCATCCGGAGGGGCAGCGGCACGGGAACGGTGACCGACAACACGATCGGCAATCAGCTGGACGGCCCCGTTCACTTCATCAACGAAGAGGGCGCTTTCGTTTACGGCGGCCTGTTCTTTGCCAACGGCAACGACACCCTGGAGCTGTTTCCAACCTCAGTGGTCACCGGCGGCTTCAACGGGGGCGGCGGGACCAACACGCTTACCCTCAACGGCGAATCAGGATCAAGCGACGCTCTCCCAGGAAGCATCAGCAACTTCCAGACGTTGACCAAGACCGGTGGCGGCATGTGGACACTCACCGGCACGGTATCGGCGAGCGGAGGCGCGCCCCTCACCGTGCTGGTGCAGCAGGGCACGCTGGTGCTGACCGGCAACAACGGCAATTTCAACGGCTCGGTGACGGTGAGCCCGGCAGGCATACTGGAAGCACGTGCGCAGAGCCTGCCGCCCCGCATCACCGACAATGGCCTCGTGAGATTCGCGCAGCCGGACAACGGAACCTATGCAGGCGTGATAAGCGGTTCCGGCGCGGTGGCCAAGACGGGCGCCGGCGTTCTGACCCTCTCCGGGGTCAACTCCTACAGCGGCGGCACCACGATCGAGGGCGGCACGATCGCCATCAACGCCGATCCGGCGCTGGGGACCGCTTCCGGCAGCCTGACCCTCAACGGCGGCGGACTGCTGATCGGCAGCAGCTTCAATCTCTCGCCGAGCCGCGCGATCACCATAACCGCGAATGACGGCACCATCGGCACCGCCGCTGGCGTGACGAGCGTGGTCAGCCAGGGCATTACGGGAGCAGGCAGCCTCACGAAGGACGGTGGCGGCACGCTGGTTCTGGCGGGAGCGAACGGCTACCAGGGTGGCACGACGATCGCCGCCGGCACGCTGCAGCTGGGCCTTGGGGGCACCACCGGCAGCATCCTCGGCGACGTCGTGGACAACGGAACGCTCGCCTTCAACCGCAGCGACACGGTTACGTTCGACGGCACGATCTCCGGGTCCGGCTCGGTGGTCCAGGCCGGCCCCGGCATAACGGTGCTGACCGGCGACAACAGCTATGGCGGCTCCACCACCATCGCCAATGGCTGGCTCTATGTGAACGGCGACCAGAGCGCCGCGGAGGGGCCGACTACAGCCCTTGGCGGCACCCGCCTCGGAGGAGCCGGGATCGTCGGCGGCGATGTCACCATCGGAGATAACGCCACCCTGGCCCCCGGCGCAGTGCCGCAAACTCCCGCTACGCTGACGATCAATGGCAATCTGAACCTGAACGAAAATTCGATCCTGTTCTACAACATGGTCGAGGCCAATGTCGACGGCGGGGCGCTCAACGACCTCACCGTGGTGAACGGCGACCTCACGCTCGACGGTGTGATCAACGTGGTGGACACCGGCCAGGATCTCGGGCCTGGCGTCTACCGCGTCATCGACTACACCGGCAACCTGACCAACAACGGGCTGACGATCGGTTCCTACGCGATCGCGCCGGCCACGCCGCAGGACCCGGCGACTCCTGTCAGGCCTTTGACCGGCTTCAGCGTCCAGACCTCGATCCCCAACCAGGTCAACCTGGTCAACACTGGCGGGCTCGCGCTCAATTACTGGGACGGCCAAGCGGGTCCGAAAAACAGCGGCACCATCGACGGCGGTAACGGCTTCTGGCAGGCTCAGGCCCCCAACGACAACTGGACCACGCCGACCGGCGATCTCAACGCACCTTGGATTGACGGCGGCTTTGCCATCTTTCTGGCGACACCGGGCACGGTAACAGTGGACAACAGCCTGGGCGCGGTCAGGACTGTCGGCATGCAGTTCGCCACCGACGGCTATGTCGTGACCGGCCAGCCGATCACGCTGCTGCCCAATTTGGGAAGGGGTAGTGTCAGCTCCATTCGCGTCGGCGACGGCAGTGTGGCGGGCGTGGCGATGACGGCGACCATCGATGCGGTGCTTACCGGCGCTCCTGCGCTGCTCAAGGATGACATCGGCACCCTGATCCTGAACGGCGCCAATAGCTATGCCGGCGGAACCCAGATCCTGGGTGGCAGGCTGCAGATCTCCAGCGATGTCAATCTCGGAGCGGCATCGACGGAGGTCTTTATCGCCAACGGATCGGGCCTGAGCACGACTGCCACGTTCTCGACCGACCGCCTGATCAGTCTCGGAAGTACCGGCATCGGAGGCAACGGCGGCGCCTTTATCACCGCAGCCGGGACCTCGCTCACGCTCACCGGCCAGATCGTGGAGGACCAGGCCGGGGCTCTCCTCGCCAAGTCCGGCGAGGGCACGTTGATCATCCAAAACCAGGCCAACTATTCCGGCGGAACGCTGATCGGAGCCGGCACGGTGCAGATCGGCAACGGGGGAACGACGGGCAGCATTCTCGGCAACGTGATCGTGGCCAGCGCCGGTTCGCTGGCCTTCAACCACTCCAATGACATCACCTTCGGTGGAATCATTGCCGGCAGCGGATCGGTGAGCCAGATCGGCGTGGGCGCGGTCGTCCTGACCGGGACCAGCACCTATACGGGTGGAACGACGATCGCCTCCGGAACCCTGCAGCTCGGCGCCGGATCGACCACGGGCAGCATCGTCGGCAACGTGGCTAACAACGGCACGCTGACCTTCAACCGCTCGAACGATGTGACCTTCGCCGGCGCGATCTCCGGAACCGGCGCGGTGAACCAGATCGGGGCGGGCACGACAGTTCTCGCGGCAGCCAACAGCTACGCGGGAGCCACCACGGTCGGCAACGGTGCGCTTTTCGTGAACGGCGACCAGACTGCGGCAACAGGTGCGACGACTGTCAACATCGGCGCCACGCTCGGCGGCGTCGGTACCATCGGCGGCGATGCGACGATCGGCGCCGGCACGCTGTCGCCGGGCGACAACTTGCCTGCGCCGGGCACGCTCACTGTAAGAGGAAATCTGAACATGGGGGCAAACTCGGTGTTGGAATACAGCTTCGGCCAAGCCAACGTCGCCGGCGGGCCGCTCAACGACCTCACTAATGTGGGCGGCGCCCCCGGCGGCGGCAATCTCGTTCTGGACGGCACGTTGAACGTCACGCTCGCCCCCGGCGGCACCATGGATACAGGCATCTACCGCGTCATCAACTACACCGGCACGCTCGCCGACAACACGCTGGAACTCGGCACCATGCCCTCGGGCGCCGGGCCCTTCTTCGTACAGACATCGGTCGCCAACCAGGTCAATCTGGTCAATACCAGCGGCCTGACCCTGAATTTCTGGGACGTAAGCCCGAAAAACGACGGCGGCGTCAACGGCGGCACCGGCACCTGGGAGAACGGCGGCATCCTCGACAACTGGACAGACGAGAACGGCGGCCTGAACGCGCCATGGTCGAACGGGGCTTACGCCATCTTCATGGGAGCGCCCGGCACTGTAACCGTCAGCACCAGCACCGGGCCGATCAACGTGACGGGCATGCAGTTTGCCGTCGACGGTTATACAGTGACGGCGGGCGAGATCACTCTTCTGAACGGCGCGGCCGACATCCGCGTGGGCGACGGCACGACAGCCGGAGCGGGCATGACCACGACGATTGCGTCGGTCCTTGCCGGCGGCGCGGCAGTGGTCAAGAAGGACCTCGGCACACTGGTCTTGCAGGGCGCCAATACCTACACCGGCGGCACGGTGATCGAGGACGGCGTCTTGCAGATTTCAGCCGACCATAATCTCGGAGCCGCCAGCGGCTCGATTGCGTTCGACGGCGGAGCGCTCCACACCACCGCCGACATCACGACAGCGCGCGCCATTGCGCTCAACTCGACCGGCACCTTCGTGACGGATGACGCCACGACGCTCACCGTGACGTCGGCAGTCACAGGCGCTGGCGCGCTGACCAAGATGGGTGATGGGACGCTCGTCCTGGCGAACGACAACACATACGCCGGCGGCACCACGATCGGCGCCGGCATCTTGCAGATCGGCAGCGGCGCGACAGCCGGCTCGATCGCCGGGAATGTGGCCAACGACGGTACGCTCATCTTCAACCGCTCCGATAGCCTGACCTTCGCCGGCACCGTCTCGGGCACCGGATCGCTGGTCCAGGCGGGCAGCGGCACGACCGTGCTCACCGCCGACAGCACCTATACCGGCGGCACCACGATCAGCGCCGGCACGCTGCAGCTCGGCGATGGTGGCACGACGGGCAGCATCGTCGGCAACGTAACCAACGACGGCACGCTCGTCTTCAGTCGCAGCGACACCCTTACCTTCGGCGGAACCATTGCCGGCGGCGGGTCGGTGGGTCAGATCGGCACCGGCACGACGGTGCTCACCGCCAACAACACCTATACCGGCGGCACCACGATCAGCTCCGGCATCTTGCAGCTCGGAAATGGCGGCACGACCGGAAGCATCATCGGCAACGTGACCAATGAGGGCACGCTCGTCTTCGATCGCAGCGACACCCTCACCTTCGGCGGAATCATTGCCGGCGGCGGATCGGTGAGCCAGATCGGCACCGGCACGACGGTGCTCGCTGCCGACAACACCTATACCGGCGGCACCACGATCACTTCCGGCACCTTGCAGCTCGGCAATGGCGGCACGACCGGCGGCATCGTCGGAGACGTGGTCAACAGCTCCACGCTGATCGTTGATCGTTCCAACGAAATGACGCTCGCCGGACAGATCAGCGGCAGCGGCCAGCTGATCCAGCAAGGCACCGGCACCACGATCCTGACAGGCAACAACAGCTATGGCGGTGGCACCCAGATCATCGGCGGCACGTTGCAGCTCGGAAATGGCGGCGCGACAGGAAGCATCCTCGGCGATATCCTGAACAGCGGCACGCTGGCCGTCGATCGCTCGGACCTGCTGCCGATCGGCGGCGTCATTTCGGGTACCGGCAGCGTCGTACAGCAGGGCACCGGCACCACCGCGCTGCAGGGGGACAACAGCTACACCGGCCCGACGCAGGTCAACGCCGGTACTCTCTTTGTGAACGGCAACCAGAGCGCGGCCACCGGTGCGACCAGCGTGGCGAGCGGCGCTACCCTCGGCGGCATCGGCACGATCGGCGGCGGTGTCGCGATCTCGGATGACGCCACGCTGTCACCGGGCGACGTCGGCACGGCGCCGGGCACGCTGACCATCAACGGAGATTTGGCGCTAACTGGCGGTTCGCTCCTGAGCTACAGCTTTGGCCAGGCCAATGTCGTCGGCGGGCCGCTCAATGATCTGACGAGGGTTCAGGGCGACCTTGTCCTCGACGGGACGTTGAACGTCGAGACTTCCGCCGGCGGCTCCTTCGATCCCGGCATCTATCGCGTCATCAGCTACGCGGGGGAACTGACCAATAACGGCCTCGCCATCGGCACTATCCCCTCGCCCGACTTCTTCGTACAGACCACGATCCCAAGCCAGGTCAACCTGATCAACTTTGCCGGCCTCGAGCTGAACTTCTGGGATGGCGAGGCGGGGCCGAAGGACGACAGCGTCGTCAATGGCGGCGACGGCACGTGGCAGAACTTCAGTGGCAACGACAACTGGACCAACGTGCTCGGCGTCCCGAATGCGCCTTTCGCCGATGCATCCTTTGCCATCTTCTCCGCGACGCGGGGCGTCGTCACCGTCGACGACAGCCTCGGCAGCGTCAACGTCTCTGGCATGCAGTTCGCCAGCGACGGCTATGTCATCCGGGGCGAGGCAGTGACCCTGGTTGCTTCGCCCGCCTTCCCGAATGGTGCGACCATCCGCGTCGGCGACGGCACGAGCGAGGGCGCGGGCTACACGACGACCATCGATTCGGTGCTCACCGGCACTCCGGCGTTGGTCAAGACCGATCTCGGCACGCTCGTATTGGCTGCCGACAACAGCTACGCTGGCGGAACCGCCATCAACGGCGGTGTCGTGCAGATCGCGAGCGACACCAATCTCGGCGCGGCGGGGACGCCGCTTGGCCTCGACAGCGGAACCCTGCGTGTGACAGCCAATGTCACCACGAACCGGGCCACCACGCTCGGCACCAACGGCGGAACGTTCGAGGTGACGGCAGGCGCGGTTTTCACCCAGGCGGCAACGATCGGCGGAGGAGGCAGCCTGACCAAGACGGGCGCCGGTACTGCTGTGCTGACGGCCGCCAATAGTTACAGTGGTTTCACTATGATCTCGGCCGGCACGCTGCAACTCGGCGACGGTGGAACCTCCGGCAGCATCGTCGGCAACGTGATCGACGACAGCAGACTTGTCCTCAACCGTTCGGATGTGGCGACCTTCGCCGGTGCGATCTCCGGATTCGGCTCGGTGACGCAGGCCGGCACAGGCACTACCATCCTGACCGGCCCGAACACCTACGAGGGCGGCACTACAATCTCCGCCGGCACATTGCAGCTCGGCAACGGCGGTACGACGGGTAGTATCATCGGCGACGTCCTCGACAACGGCACACTGGCCTTCAACCGCGCAGACGTCGTGAGGTTCGAGGGCGCTATCTCCGGCGTCGGCGCGGTCGCCCAGATTGGCAGCGGCACGACCATACTGACCAGCACCGGCAATAGCTGGAGCGGTCCCACCATGGTGGCGGCCGGCACCCTGCAGGCCGGGGCAGCCAACACATTCAGCCGCAGCTCGCAATTCGCCGTCGCCCCCGGCGCCACGCTCGACCTCGCCGGCTTCGACCAGACTATCGCCGGTCTGACCAACTCCGGGCTGGTGCGGATCGGCGGGGCGCCCGGCACGACGCTCACCGTGGTCGGCGATTACATCGGCGTGAACGGCACGCTGGCGATCAACACGCATCTCGGCGACGATTCCTCTATTTCCGACAGGCTGGTGATCGACGGCGGAAGGGGCGACGACACCTCCGTCATCGTCACCAATGTCGGCGGAGCGGGCGCGCAAACAACCGGCGACGGGATCCTGGTCGTCGATGCCATCAACGGCGCGACGACCACGCCGACCGCCTTCTCGCTGGGCGCGCCGGCTGTGGCCGGCCCCTACGAATATTCGCTGTTCCGCGGAGGGCTCGCCGGCGGCTCGCCCGACGACTGGTTCCTGCGCTCGACCCTCGACTGCGCTCTCGCGCCGACCCTGCCGGTATGCGATGGAGGTGACCCCCCGTCGCCGCCGCCCAATTTCCGGAGGGAGACCTCTCTTTATGCAGCAATCCCCTCACTGGCGCTGCGATACGGCAACGCAGTGCTTTCGACATTGGACGAACGCATGGGCGGGCGCAGGTCGCTCGACGAGACAGCCCAGTCCGCCGGGGGAACCGGACCCGACTTTCTCGCCTGGGGGCGCATTCTCGGGCAGAGCGGCGACACGGATGGAGGCGATCTCGGCGTGCTCGGCGGCGACGGACCGAGCTACGACTACGATCTTTTCGCGCTGCAGACCGGCATGGACGTCTACCGCGCCGAGAATGCAAACGGCAGCTTCGACAATGCCGGCGCCTACTTCGCTTATGGCCGCACCACGGCCGACGTCACGCATTTCGACGGGCTGGACGCCGGCAGCGATGCCCTCAACGGGTGGACGATCGGCGGCTATTGGACCCATTACGGATCGACCGGATGGTATCTCGACGGCGTCGTCCAAGGCACGTGGTACGACATAACGGCATCGGGCCGCCTGCCGGATGTCGACACGGACGGCTTCGGCTTCGGGACATCGCTCGAGGGCGGCTATCCGTTCCAGCTCGGCGGCGGGCTCGTCTTGGAACCTCAGGCCCAACTGACCTATCAGACGATCGATCTCGACGACACCAGCGACATCGCGGCACAGATCCGCTTCGACGACGTCGAGAGCCTGGTAGGCCGGCTGGGCGTGCGCCTGTCCGGCCGTTGGGACCTCGATACGGCAGGGCCGACGGGCGGCGATGGGCGAGAGGTGCTGGCATGGATAAGGGCGAGCGTGCTCAACGAGTTCCTCGGCGAGCCCGAGACGCAGTTCTCTTCGGCCGACGGCTTCGTTCCATTCGCATCGGACATCAACGGCGCCTCGATCAAGATCGATGCTGGCTTCGATGCCGAGGTCACCGAGAATATCTCCGTTTACGGAAATGCCCTCTTCCAGCAGCAGTTCGACGGCGGCGATCACGTTTTCGGCGGCGAGCTCGGCCTGAAGGCGCGGTTCTAACGGCGTGAATCCGTCAGCCATGTGGGCTTACGTGGCCGGCAGCCGCTGCGATCAGAGCGTCTTGCCTCTGAAGGAAACGAGCGGGGCCGCCTCTTCGGTGCTCGAGAAGTCCACGAGCCGGCCGATGACGATCGCCGCATTCTCTTTCTCTATGACGTCCTCCAGCCTGCAGTCGAGGACGCCGACCGCGCCGACGAGAGCGGGCGCGCCCGTCGCGACCGTTGTCCACTGGGCGGTGGTGAAGCGGTCGGCGCCCTGCAATTCGCCCCGTCCACCGAAGATAGCCGACAGCTCGCTCTGCTGCGTGCTCAGATAATTGATCGCAAAATGCTTCGCTTCGACGATCGTCTGCAGCGCGGAGGTCTTTTTGTCCACCGACACCATCAGGAGCGGCGGATCCGCCGAGAGATGCGTGGCGGAAAGCGCGAGAAATCCGCGTGGCCCCTGACTGGCGCTTGCCGTCACCACGGCTGTGCCAACGGCACGCAACCCGACGGCTTGCCAGAAGGTGCGGACATCGATGATCCGCTTGGGCGCCTCCGCTTCCGTGATCGGTTCCACCGCTCTTTCCACGCTGACCTCCCTCGAACGTCAGATCCGCCGCGCAATTCACTGATCAGGCTTGCCGCCGATGCTGCAGCTGGCTCAAAACCCGACGACCAGTCTCACAACTTCGCCGCGATGAAGCCTGTCGAAACCCTCATTGATCTCGTCCAGGGTGATAACCCCGCTCATCAGCTTGTCAACCGGCAGCCGCCCCGCCTTGTACAGGGCAACGAAGCGCGGGATGTCCCGGACGGGAACGCAAGTGCCGATATAGCTGCCCTTGACCGTCCTCTCCTCCGCCACCAGGCTGACGATATTCACGGGGAGATCGACATTGGGGGCAGGCAAGCCGGCGGTCACCGTGGTTCCGCCCCGCCTGGTCATGCGGTAGGCGCTTTCGAGCGCCTTGCCGGAGCCTGCGAATTCGAGCGCGAAATCAGCTCCGCCGCTGGTGAGTTGCCGAACGGTCTCAACGGCTTCGGGGCTGCTGGCATTGACCGTGGCTGTCGCACCCAACTCGCGGGCGAGCTTGAGCTTCTCTTCGGAAAGATCGACGGCGATGACCTGCGAGGCGCCGGCGGCGAGTGCTCCGAGAAGCGCGGCAAGGCCGACTCCGCCAAGTCCCACCACCACCACCGACTGGCCCGCCTGGACCTTTGCCGTGTTGACCACGGCGCCCACGCCGGTGAGCACGGCGCAGCCGAACAAGGCTGCTTCGGTGAAGGGAAGATCCTTGTCGATCTTCACCAGGGAGCGGCGCGAGACCACGACATGGTCGGAGAAAGCGGAACAGCCGAGATGATGATGGATGATCTCGCCATGGTCGTGCAGGCGGATTTCGCCCGAGAGAAGCGTGCCCTTGCCATTGGCCGCCGCACCCGGTTCGCACAAAGCGGGCCGCCCTTCCGCGCAGGGAAGGCAATGCCCACAGCTCGGAACGAAGGCGAGCACGACATGATCGCCGATTTCGAGGTCGTCGACGCCGTCGCCGATCTCGACCACTTCACCCGCCGCCTCATGGCCGATGGCCATCGGCATGGGGCGCGGCCTGCTCCCGTTGATGACCGACAGGTCGGAGTGGCAGAGCCCTGCGGCGCGAATGCGCAAGAGCACCTCGCCTTGCCCTGGCGGGTCGAGCTCCAGCTGCGCAATCGAAAGCGGACGGCTCTCGGCGTAGGGCATCGACGCACCCATTTCGCGCAGGACGGCTGACCTGATCTTCATGTCTGACCCTTTCTCATGGATTTGGCGTGGGCTCTCCAGCCTCTCAGTCACTGCCGGAGCTCGGCCCGCATTCGACGCATGAAATGTCGAACGCCTTGGAGGTGGACGTCAACCGGCCCGCATGAGGCGCGAGGAAATGACCCGTCATAATCGTGTCGGTGTCGGCAATCCTGTGGAAAAGTTTGATGCGCGTCACCGCAGCCTGCACCTGATCCCCGCACCCGATGCAACTCCAGTCGGGGTAGCGCAGCTGAATCGGATGATGGACGATATCGCCGGAGAAGACGCATGTCCTGCCCTTCGAGGAAAGCCATATCGAAACCTGGCCGGGCGCCGGCTCGAAGCGCAGCCAGCCGTCCGGTTCGAAGCCATCGTCCGCGAGCAGCATCTGCCCTGCCTCGACGACCGGCGGCATGCTGCCGGTATAGGCGGCAAGGTGACGGCCATTCGGATCGGTGGTGCGGTAGATCTGGTCCCAATAGGCGTATTCGCTTCTGCCGAAAATGTACTTGGCGTTCGGGAAGGCCGGCACCCACTGCCCGTCGATGAGGCGGGTGTTCCAGCCCACATGGTCCGCATGCAGATGGGTGCAGCAGACATAGTCGATCTCTTCCGGCTGAAAACCGGTTTGCGCAAGCCGGTCGAGGAACGGCGTCTGCAGCCCGGTCCATTGCGTTCGGGCGTGACGCTCCTTGTCCGTGCCTACACAGGCGTCGATCAATATCCGGCTGCGGCCCAAGCGTGGCTCCCTCCCCATCCCGGCCTGCGCAAGCGCATGGGCGTCTCTGATCGGCTCGGATCCAGCTATCGCGCCAGTTCGGAGATCAACCTCTCAATGAAGCGCTCCCCCGCCTTCAATTGCTCGAGCTCGATATATTCATCGACCTGATGCGCCTGAGCGATGTCGCCGGGACCGATCACAACCGTGGACCAACCGGCATCCTGGAAGATTCCGCCTTCCGTACCATAGGCCACAACCGCCGTTTGGTTGGCGCCGATCAATGCAAGCGCCAGCAGCTCCGCTTCACCGACGGGCTCCGGCGCAAGGCCGGGAACGAATGAGAGGTCCACGATATCGATACCGGAATTCGGCGCGATGGCCTTCATCGCAGGCTCTATCTCGGTGCGCGCATAGTGCTCGAACCTGTCCCGGAAGTCCTGGGGCCTTTCCTGCGGAATGGCACGAATATCGGTGATGAAGCTGCACGACTCGGCGACGATGTTCGCCGCCGCGCCGCCATTGATCACGCCGCAATGCAACGTCGTGTAGGGAGGCTCGAATCCGCCCGTCGCCGGGCGGCTACGATTTTCCATCATGGTGTCGTCGAGCCAGCTTACGAGCCTTGCCGCGACCATCACGGCGCTTACGCCAGTGTCGATCCGGCTGGAGTGGACGGCATGTCCGCGCACGCGCGTCTCGAATGCCACCAGCCCCTTGTGCCCATTGACCACCCGCATGCGCGTCGGTTCTCCAACGAAAACCGCTCGGGGCTTGGCGATCGTTTTGGCCATGTTTTCGACCAACGCATGAGCGCCCTTGCACCCGACTTCCTCGTCGTAAGAGAGGGCGATGTGGATCGGCTTCTTCAGGCCGGCTGCAAGCATGTCCGGCACGGCCGCCAGTACAAGCGCGTCGAAGCCCTTCATGTCGCATGCGCCTCGGCCGTAAAGCCGGCCGTTACGCTCGGTCAACGCCCATGGGCTATTCGTCCAACCGTGCTCGAGCGCCGGCACGACGTCCGTGTGGCCGGACAGCACGACACCTCCCGGTATCATCGGGCCGATCGTCGCGAAGAGATTGGCCTTCGATCCATCCTCGTTCAAAACCAGCGTCGTCGCCACGCCCAGCTCGTCGAGATAGGTTTTGACGAAATCGATCAGCGCGAGGTTGCTTTCCGACGAAACGGTCGGAAAGGAGACCAGGCGTTCCAACATCTCCTTCGGCGACATTCTATGGGGTGAAGGCATTGGAATCCTTTCATGACCTCGGCGATCGATGACGACGCCGCTTGCGGGATCGACCGGCGGAGCACCCCCCGCGCCAAAGCCGGCCGTCGCACGCCGGAACGTCGACGCTCCGCTGACGACGCGCTCCACCAGGGCGGGCGTTCCCCAATTCCGGCAGGAATACTGAAGGTCGGTATGCTTCGCCAGTGCAAAACCAGCGATACGATGGTTCGGAGCGTCCAGACTAGCGGGTCCCCGATGGTCGGCAGCCCTCACGACGGCAAGCGAGCGCCGGGAGGCGGCGGCAGCGCAGATTCTGCCCCGCTAGTCAGGAATCTTGGGAAACGGCAGCAGCGCTCCCTGCCCGGTCAACGCGAGGAGCTCCTATCAGGGCGCCGGACGGCCCGCACCTTCCCGCTTCTCCCGCCTCCGCAGAAGAAGCGGTCTCCGCCATCGGATTCCAGTCCCGAGATCCCCACCCCCGCCGGCATCTCGATCCTCTCCAGGACCTTCCCGGTTTGAGGATCGATTCGCCTCAATTCGCTCTCGTCCCCTTCCCAGGTCCCATGCCAGAGCTCGCCGTCGACCCAGGTGACCCCCGTCACGAACCGATTGGACTCGATCGTTCGCAGAACCTCCCCTGTCTGGGGATCGACCTGATGGATCTTCCGGTCCCGATACTGCCCCACCCAGAGCGTTCCTTCGGCCCAGGCGAGCCCGGAATCGCCACCGCCTCCGGGGGCCGGGATCGTGGCGAGGACACGTCCGGTTTCCGGATCGATCTTCTTGATGCGGTCCTCGGCGAGCTGGAAGAGATGTTGGCCGTCGAAGGCTGTCCCCGCATGCGCGACGACATCGATGGAGCGCAACGGTTTTCCGCTCTCCGGATCGAAGGCGTTCAGCCTGTCGCCGGAAGCGAACCAGACATGCCGGCCATCGAACGTGACACCATGCACGTTCTCCGCACCCGCGAATGGTCCATATTCGTGAAGGATCTCGGCCGCTGATCGGATCATGTTCCTATCCTTTGTCGTTCAGCTCCATCCTAGTCGGTCAACAAGGGAGCGGGGAGTAACAAGGTCGTCGTGAATCCCGGCACCGATGGGGTCATCCAGCGGCGCGCTCGCCCGTGGCCGAACGACTGCACTTTGCCTGCCCCGACAAGCTCCTCGAGGGCACGCTGGACGGTGCGCTGGCTGGCGCCGAGTGCGAGCGCCAGCGCCGAGCTCGACCACGATTCCCCGTCTGCGAGCAGCGCGAGCACCGTCGCGTGCCGCTCGTCCACGGGCCTCGCCAGCACCGCGATCTCGCGGGCGCGGCGCGGCGCCAGGATGAAACCATGCCTGGTCGCAGTGACGCCGGCCACCGGCCGCAGCACCGCGCGAAGCCGGCCGATTTCCACGCGCAACCGCGCACGATGCGATTCGTCCGCGGCCTTCGCTCCGAATGCCCGGGCGAGGAGCACCTCCCTCGGCACGTCGGAGGGCCACGCCTCGCCCAATGCGCGTGCCAGGGCGAAGAGGATCGGGCGCCTGGCGAGCGAAACGACGGCGCCGGGACCGCGCACGAGGTGACGGCAGGCATCGACGACGAGCGCTTCCGAGGCTTGCAAAGCCTCGACCTCCTCAAGCAGAAGTGGCCGTTCGCCACCGGCCGCGACCAGGCGCGCCACCGGTGTCCTGAGCATGAGGGATGCACTTTCGACCTCCGCGACCAGCGCTGGAATGCCGGCACGATGCGCGGCACGTTCGGCCCGCGCCAGCGCGACCCGCGCCGTCTTGCTCCGCAGGCGTCGCATCGCGATCCCCGCCACGACCAGTTCATATGCCGCCCTCGAGGAGGGCGGGAAGAAGGCGGGGTCGAGCTCGCCGAGCTTGCGCTCGGCTTCATCGAGACGGCCGATCAGGAGGAGACGCCGGATCTCGAGATAGCGCGCATGCGCGGCGTTCAATCGCTCGCCATGCGCCTCGAGTGTCGCCCTCGCCGCGTCGAGCGCCTTGGCGGGCCAGCCCAGCTCGCGCGAGACCAGCGCGATCTCGGCCTCCGCGACGATGCATCGCGCGCGGGCGACGGCCTCTTTGGGACCGAAAGCGCGCGCCGCGCTTCGCAGAAGGGCTTTCGCTCGAACGAGATCGCCGAGTTGCGCCATCGCGATGCCGCGAAGCGCGAGCGCGGCAGCGTCGTCGCGCAATGCGATCCTGTTCAGGGCGCCCAAGGCATCGCCCGCGGCCAGCGCGCGCGCTGCAGCCGTGATCAGCGAGTCCATCTAGAGCACGATCCGATCGGTTTGCACGTGTCGCTCCCTCCCTTCGCCGCGCCGGCAATACCCTATCCCACGCCGCCCTATATGGCAGCCCGGAGGATACGGCCAAAATACGTCGGGATCGGCGACCAGCCGCGTTAGAGCCAGCGCCGGACGCGGGCCTTATAGGCTCGATAGGCTTCGCCGAACCGGCTTTCCAGATAAGCCTCCTCGCGCGCGACCACGCCGTAGCGGACCGTGATGGCGAGGGGGATCGTAAGAAGCAGGATCCATACGCCCTGCACCCCCACGCCGATGCCGACATAGATGAGAAAGAAGCCGACATAGATCGGATTGCGGGTCCAGCCATGAATGCCGGCCGTGACCAGCGCCCGGGTCGGCTCGTTGGTGGGAACCGGTGTCCCTGCCCCTAAGAAGTTGCGAATACCCGCCACGACGAGCGCCAAGCCTATGGCGATCAGGGCGCCGGCCATCGTCCAGCGGATCAGGTCGCCCCCTGGAACGGCAATCGGCAAGGGCAGCAGGCGGTCCAGCACGCCACCGATCAGAAGAGCGCCGAGAAAGAGAAGCGGCGGCCGCGCGACGACGCCCGCGGTTCCGGCGTCGACCGTCTGTTGTCCGCCTGCGTCCTTAGTCATGGCTACGAGCGTCGATCCCTGGAGGTCATGCTCCACGGATCATCCTCCGATAGTGACAACCAGGATGTCATAATGGCAATTGACAACCATGGTGTCAACTCGAGAAACTGCTGGAGAGCGCCATGCACCCGTTTTGCACGCGTGGCGGCGCTCTATGTCTTTTCTTGCCCCGCATTTAGCCACTTGGCTGCGGGGTGCACCAGGGAATGGAGGCGATGACGTCGGCACGACAGAGGACCGGGACGGGACGGGACGTAGACAGCAAGAGCGAGGCAATCGCCGAGTTGATGCTCGAGGTGGCTCAGTTCTTCTTCAGGATACGAGCCGTCGGTCAGAAGACCGGGCATATTACGACCTGGGGCGGCGGGGCGTTCGGCTTCATGCGAAGCCTCGCGCTTCTTGGTCCACTGACCGTGCCGCAGATCGCCCAGATGCGGCCGACCAGCCGACAGCGCATGCAGCGGCTGGCGGACGAGCTTGCGACCGAGGGGCTCGTCGAATTCATCGACAATCCGAGGCATCGACGCTCGAAGCTCGTGCAGCTTACGCCCGAAGGCGAAGCCCGCTACCGCGAGCTGGACGCCCGACTACTGGCGATCGCATCAACCGTCGGCGCGGCTCTCGGCGAAACGGATATCCGCGGGAGCACCGAAATCGTGCGGGTGCTGAGCGGCGACGTGAAGGCGCGCCTGGAGCGGTTGCCTTAGTGCGCGTTGGAGATGCAGCGCGTTACGGTACCAACGGTCTTGGCCGATGACGGATGCCTCCCCGTCATTGGCTCCGCTGTTCCTACCCCCTCTGTCCTACCGGACATCTCCCCCTCAAGAGGGAGATCGGCTGTCAGGCACGTTCTCGCCAATCGTCGACGTTGCAGAAGAGGCGCCGGCGTCGAAGCTGCCAATCTCCCCCCTTGAAGGGGAGATGTTCGGCAGGACAGGGGGGCGGCACTCACAGCATCGGCGATCGCCCGCATTCTCACGCTGGATGCGGACGAGAACATAATCTGGCCATCACTCTGCATCTGGCCACAAACAAAAAAAGGAGCCGCCGACGGCAGCTCCTTTTTTTGCTCACTGTACTGCGAACTGCAGCCCAGGAATTTGTTATGGAGTGGTCGTCGGCTTCGCATCCTTCAGGGCGGTGCCGATGTCAGTGAACCTGTCCGAGATATTGCCACCAATCGCCGAAGCACCGGCGATGATGCCCACCGAGATCAGGGCGGCAATCAGGCCGTATTCGATTGCGGTCGCGCCGCTTTCGTCATTCTTGAACTTCTTAAGCAAATCAAACATTGGAGAACCTCGCCCGTTGTGATTACGAGCGCAACGTAGCTCCGATCCGTTACCAGACCGGTTAATATAGATAGTGAACAAATCGTTATATTTGAGATGCTTAATACTGAATTACGAATACTGAGACAATTCGTTGTAACTCATTGAACCGACCTGCGCATCGCCCCTCGGAACGGACGTTCGGCCCCATCCGGCAAAGTCGCCAGGCAGAAGAAACAACGTCGCATTGATCTGTCGTATGATTGAGGCGCCCGGATGCTCGATTGATGTCGCTCTCCGAACCGATTGGCGACGACATTGGTGCGATTACAAGCTTTTCGGCCCTGCCCGGCGCGGCAAGCCTGACCGGCATTTCTCCTTTTCACTGCGATCGTTGAGGTAGCGACTCTGCCGGATCCGGATCGGCTTCAGCCGGCGTTGGGAGCGCTCCTGCAAGCGGTATGTAGTCGGTCGGACCAAGTTTTTATCCGGAAATCGCTCAAGGACGTCGAGAGTCCCAATGGATGCGACGAAAGTCCATCCGAGGCTTCCTCCGCGCCGGCATCGGGTTGACACGTTAGTTGGTTGCAACGATTATATTCGTTACGGATGCTATATATTCTATTCGAATACATAGATTGGACTTGATCTTGCTGAACACTGTTTTTGAAGACGATGACGCTGCTGACGTTCAGCCTGATAGCCCACGTAGCCCGAAGCCGACCTGATCGACGTGATGTCGATGTCCAGCCCAGTCGTGGTCTTCGAGAGGGACCGCATCCAGCAGGTCGCCAACCCGCTTGATCACTCCCGTCGGTGCGAGATCGCCTCCCTCGCCGGTTTCATGGGCGAGAGCAGTCTCATCGATGCCGCCGTGGCGCGCTGACCAGTCCCGCCATGAAGATCGAGGTGATCACGGTCTGCTCCACCCGAAATGTGCGCCTGTGATCGCCCATGTGGCTTCTGGCGGAATACGCCCAATAACAAAATGCATCGCTCAATCGAACAAACGGATCCAAAATGACATCGGCTTTTTTCGACAAGAATATCTCAAGGCGGCTGTTTCTAGGCACGGGAGCAGTAGGGCTGGCCTCCATTGCCTCTCCCTATGTCATGCGGAGCTACGCCAACGATCAGTTTCTCTACGTCAACACCTGGGGTGGCGTCTGGGAACAGGCGGTCGTCAAGAATGTCATCGAGCCCTTTACGGCGGAAACTGGCATTGAAATCCGCACCGTCTCGCCCGTCTCCTTTGCAAAGCTCGCCGCTCAAGTCCGCAGCGGAGTCTACGAATTCGACGTGACTACCCTGGGCGCGGCCGAACTGGCTCGAGCCAACGCTGCCGACCTTGTCGAGTCGTTCGATACCGCGACTCTCGACAAGTCGGTGCTCTGGGACGGCGCGGTCTCGATGAACGGCGTCGGGTTCGACTGCTTCTCGACCGTCGTCGCCCACAACAAGAACAAGTTCCCGAATGGCGGGCCGCAGAGCTGGGCCGACTTCTGGAATGTCGAGAAATTCCCCGGCGCACGCAGCCTGCAGCGTTACGCTGCCCGGATCCTTCCGATCGCACTGCTGGCCGACGGCGTCGCCGTTGAAGACCTATACCCGCTCGACATCGACCGTGCCTTCGCCTCGCTCGACCGCATCAAACCGCATATTCGTGTGTGGTGGACGGCCGGCGCGCAGTCGCAACAGATCCTGCGCGATGGTGAGGTCGACATCATCGGCATCTGGCAAGGCCGTTGCTTTGAGCTGATCCAGCAGAACGTGCCGATCGGCATGACGTGGAATCAGGCTGAGATCGATAAGGGTTTCTGGGTCGTCGCAAAGGGCACCCCGCGTTCTGAGAACGCCTGGAAGTTCATCGAGGCAGCCAGCCGGCCGAAGGCCCAGGCGGGGTTTGCGAAGGATGCACTCTCCAGCCCCCTGAATCCCAAGGCGTTCGAGTTCATTGATGCCGAGGCGGCCAAGGTCATGCCCACCGCCCCGGAGAACTACCCCAGCACCTTCGAGCAGGACATCGCCAACTTCGGCGCCGACATCGAAGAGACGACGCAGCGCTTCGAGGAATGGCTTACCAGCTGATCGGTCTTCGGCATTTCGAGGCCAATGGCGGATTGCAACGGAGTTCACGCGTCATGGAATTCGACTTCATCATCATCGGAGCCGGGTCGGCAGGTTGCGTCCTTGCCAACCGCCTGACTTCGGATGGCGTGACTCGTGTCCTCCTCCTGGAAGCCGGGGGGTGTGCATTCGACCCCTGGCTTCACATTCCGGCGGGCTATTACCGCAACGCCTACAATCCGCGATACAATTGGAGCTACGAAACCGAGCCGGTCGATTCGCTGGCTGGTCGTCGCCTGCCCTGGCCCCGAGGCAGGGTGATCGGCGGATCAAGCGCGATCAATGGTCTTATCTATATCCGGGGCAATCGGCGAGACTTCGACGAGTGGGCCAATCTCGGCAATACGGGCTGGGGCTACGACGATGTCCTGCCCTATTTCCGCAAGGCGGAGAACCAGGAGCGCGGCGAAAACTCCTATCACGGCGTCGGCGGCCCTCTTGATGTCGCCGACATCCGAATGAGGCATCCGCTCTACGACGCGTTCATCCAGAGCGCTGTGGCCGCCGGCCACAAGCGCAACGATGACTTCAACGGCGCAGAGCAGGAAGGAGCAGGCGCCTACCAGATGACAGTCGGCCGGTGGCGCAGGTCCAGCACGTCGATCGGATATCTGGAACCTGCGCGCAAGCGTCCAAATCTCAAGATCGAGACGAGTGCCTTCGTCAACCGGATCCTCTTCCACGGCACGGAGGCGACGGGTGTCGAGTATGTCCGCGGCTCGGAGGTGCTCACCGTGAAAGCGCGCCGGGAGGTGATCCTCGCGGCCGGCGCGATCAACTCACCGCAAATCCTGCAGCTGTCGGGTGTTGGGCCCACCGAATTGCTGAAGCAGTTCGACATCCCTGTCGTCGCCAATCTCCCGGGAGTGGGTCGCAACCTGCAGGACCATCTGACCTCACGCATCGTGTACCGTTGCGTCCCCGGTATGATCACGGTCAACGAGGTATTCCACAGCTGGCCACGGAAACTCCTGGAGGGCGCGAAATACCTTCTCACGCGCAAAGGTCTGCTGATGATGGCGGGCGGGCCGGTCGGCCTCTTTGCGCGCACAAAGCCCGAGCTCGAAGCGCCGAATGTCCAGTTCCACTTCCTTGCGTGGAGCCTGGACCGCGCGGGCGGGCCGATGCATCGCTTCCCCGGCTGCACTATCAGCGTCGTCCAGTGTCGGCCGGAAAGCCGGGGCTGGCTCGGCATCGCGTCCCCGGACCCTCGCGCCGCACCGCAGATCCATCCCAACTATCTTGCATCCGAGGCGGACCAGGATTGCCTCATCGAAGGCCTGAAAATGGCCGAAGGCATCTTCCGGCAGTCTCCCCTGTCGCAGAAACTTAAGGAGCGTATCTATCCCGGGGAGTTGCCACAAACACGCGAGGCATGGCTGGACTACATTTCGCGCAATTCGGGGACCGGCGCGCACCCGGTGTCGACGTGCATGATGGGAACCGGCGCCAATGCCGTTGTCGATCCGCAACTTCGTGTCCACGGCATCGGCAGGCTGCGCGTCATCGATGCCTCGATCATGCCGGCCGTGGTTTCAGGCAATACCAATGCCGCAGCGATCATGATCGGCGAAAAGGGCGCGGACCTCGTGCTCGCCGGAGCAAACGCGTGACCCAGATCTCCCCGTCCATCTTCGCAAATGCGCGCAAATTCTATATCGGCGGCACCTGGGTATGCGCGTCGAACCGCGAGACGATCGAGGTGCTCAATCCGGCGACGGAAGAGCCGATCGCATGGCTTGCATTGGGCAATGTCGCCGACGTCGACGCCGCAGTCGAGGCCGCGCGCGGGTCTTTCGAAAGCTACGCGCGCACTTCCGTGGCGGAACGCCAGGCGCTTCTGCGCCGCATCGCCGACGGGCTGGCCGCAAGGCGCGAGGAACTCGCACAGCTGCTGACGATGGAGATGGGCGCTCCCATTACGCGCGCGCTCAGCTATCAGGCTGCCACCGCGGTGGCGCATATCGAGGAAGCGATCCGGGTCCTCGAGCACTATGGCTTCGACTCGACGAGGGGCGGCACGCGCATCCTGCGCGAACCCATCGGCGTGTGCGCCATGATCACACCCTGGAACGCGCCGATCATGCAGATCGTGTCGAAGGTCGCTCCCGCGCTCGCCACCGGCTGCACTAGCGTGTTGAAGGCCAGCGAAGAGTCGCCGTTCAGCGCCATCCTCTTCGCCGAGATCCTCCACGAGGCTGGCACGCCGCCCGGCGTGTTCAATCTCCTGCATGGCACAGGCCCCGTCGTGGGCGCGGCGCTGTCCCGTCACCGGCTGGTCGACATGGTCTCCTTTACCGGATCGACCCGCGCCGGCATCGAAGTGGCCAAGGCGGCTGCCGAAACCGTGAAGCGTGTTCACCAGGAACTGGGCGGAAAGTCGGCAAACATCCTGCTTGACGACGTCCTCGATTTGGAAACGAGCGTCAGCCGCGGTGTCGTTGCGTGCTACGGCAACAGTGGTCAGTCCTGCATCGCGCCAGACCGCATGCTGGTCCCAGCCCATCTATACGAGCAGGCGATCGAGATTGCGAAAAGGACAGCGGCATCGATCGTCGTTGGCGACCCCATGTCCCCTGCCACTCAGATGGGCCCCCTGGTCAATAGAACCCAATTCGACAAGGTCCAAAAATTGATCGAAGCCGGTATCGCCGAAGGGGCTCAACTCGTCGCCGGCGGGCTCGGACGGCCCGATGGCCTGGATCGTGGGTACTTTACCCGGCCGACCGTCTTTGCGGGCGTCAAACCCGGCATGACTGTCGAGAGGGAGGAGATTTTCGGGCCGGTCCTGTCGCTCATCAGCTATGACAGCGAAGACGAGGCCATCCGCATCGCCAACGGCACCGATTATGGCCTGGCGGCCTATGTGCAGTCGTCGGACCCCGCGCGGGCCACCGCGGTTGGTCGCCGCCTGCGCGCCGGCTACGTCTATGCCAACTACGCGCCACCGGACTACTCTGCGCCGTTTGGCGGCTACAAGCAGTCCGGCAACGGCCGTGAGTATGGCGAGTGGGGGTTCGAAGCCTTCGTGGAGATGAAAAGCATCGTCGGGGGCGAGGTTGGCTAGTTGCCGTAGCTCCGGCGCGGATCGACTGCGTTAGCGTACTCGCTAAAGGTTGTTGGACGAATTGGGTTCGCGCAACGAGGTTTAGCTGTTGTTTCCGTGCAAGTCGTTTACCCAAAACCGCTGCACATTCTTGGGCGACATGCATTAATATTCTATCGTCAGGAGAGGGCGACGACGGAAAGGAACTCTACGAATGTGGGTCCGTTCTCTCAGCCATGTCGAATGCACTCGCCTCCTCGACCGAAATCGGCTCGCTCATCTCGCCTGCACGAACGAAGGTCGCCCCTACGTCGTGCCCATCTATTACGCCTCTGCCGACAATCATCTCTACGCCTTCTCGCTGCCGGGCAAGAAGATCGAATGGATGCGGGCCAACCCTTTCGTTTCGCTCATCGTCGAGGAGCGAAGCGACGGGCGCGAGTGGCGAAGCGTCGTGGTCGACGGGCGCTATGAAGAAATTCCAGACCGGCTGGGCATGACGACCGTTCGGGACCGCGCCTGGTCCCTGCTCAGCAAACATCCCCACTGGTGGGAGCCGGGAGCGCTGAAACCGGAAACACCGTCTGTGGCAGACCGCTCGCCACACCTTTTCTTCCGTATCCATATAGACGAGGTTTCCGGCCGCGAAGCCAGGGACCAGCCCGTGTTTCGGTAGCGCCGCCTATAGCCGCGGGCCGACGATGCAACGACGCCCGCCACTTTCAGGGGACCAGGACAGCCGCGCCGCTGAGGCGCCCTTCTCGCAGGTCTGCCAGCGCCTCGTTCGCACGACCCAGCGGATAGGTCGTGGTATGCGTCCTGACGCGGGCCTTTGCAGCCACCGGGAAGAACTCCTTGGCGTCGCGCCGAGTCAGGTTCGCGACGGAGACGAGTTGCCGCTCTTCCCAAAGAAGCGCGTAAGGCATTGCCGGGATGTCGCTCATGTGGATGCCGCCGCAGACCACGCGCCCACCCTTGCGCACGGCGCGCAGCGCCTGCGGGACCAGCGCTCCCACCGGCGCGAAGATGATGGCGGCATCGAGCGGCTCCGGCGGTGGCTCGTCCGACCCGCCGGCCCAGACTGCCCCGAGGCTTCTTGCGAAACGCTGCGCCTCGAAGTCTCCCGCGCGGGTGAAGGCATGAACCTCGCGCCCTTGCCAAACGCAAACCTGGGCGATGATGTGGGCGGCGGCCCCGAAACCGTAAAGAGCGATACGGCGCCCCTCCCCTGCCTTCACCAGGGAGCGCCACCCGATCAGCCCTGCGCACAGAAGGGGTGCAAGCGCTACGGGATCGGCTTGCGGATCAAGCTCGAAGGCATAGGAGGCGTCAGCCACGACATGGGTCGCGAAACCGCCGTCGCGCGAATAGCCGGTGAAGAGCGGCCGATCGCAGAGGTTCTCGGCGCCCGAGCGACAATAGGAGCAAACGCCGCAACTATGGCCGAGCCACGGCACGCCGGCGCGCCGGCCAAGCCTCGACCGATCGACGCCCTCGCCAACGCGGTCGACGATGCCGACGATCTCGTGGCCCGGAACAAGCGGCAGTTTCGGGTCTGGAAGGTCACCGTCCACGACGTGAAGGTCGGTGCGGCAGACAGCGCAGGCTTCGACTGCAAGACGGATTTCGCCTGGACCCGGGAGCGGATCGCCCCGCTCCACGAAGACCAGCGGCGTTCCCACCTTCTCGAGCACCATGGCTTTCATGGCATGCTCCGCCGTGACTGCCGGCGGGAGGCCGCCGGCTCCCAATTCATATGGCCTCCGCTGGACATGCGGCAATAGCTTTCGCGCGGGCTTGAGATCGATGGCGAAGTGATGGAGCATGCCGGGTGACTGGGAGGACAAGAGCGAAATGCTTCACGTCGAACGGGACCGCCTGGGGGAACGTTTCGAGGCGCAGCGGCGTGCCTTCGCGGCAGAACCATTTCCGCCCTTGGAGGTGCGCAAGGCGCGCCTCCAACGGCTTCTGGCGCTCACGGAAGGGCATGAAACCGAGGTCTGCGCCGCGATCGATGCAGATTTCGGCGGGCGTTCCACGCATGAAACGCGCGTGGCGGAGTTGCTCGTGGTCCGCGCCGGGATCAGGCACGCTCTGTCCCATCTCAAGGAGTGGATGCGCGAACGCAGAACTCCGACCAGCCTTCACTTCCGGCCGGGCAAGAACCGGCTGCTTCCGCAGCCGCTTGGCGTGGTCGGCATCGTCTCACCCTGGAATTATCCGTTCCAGCTTGCGATCGCGCCGCTCACCGCAGCTCTCGCCGCCGGCAACCGCGCGCTTCTCAAGCCCTCGGAGCTCACGCCCGGCTATTCGGACCTTCTCGCGCGGCTCGTCGGCGAGCATTTCCCGCCGGATGAAGTCCACGTCGTCACCGGCGACGCGGGCGTCGGGAAAGCTTTCGTCGCCCTGCCCTTCGACCATCTCCTTTTCACCGGCTCGACGGCCGTCGGGCGGGAGGTCGCGAAGGCGGCGGCAGCAAACCTGACTCCGGTCACCCTCGAACTCGGCGGCAAGTCGCCGGCTATCCTCGACCCTTCATGCGACCTCGACGCTGCCGTCGCCAGCATCGCTTACGGCAAGCTGCTCAATGCGGGCCAGACCTGCATAGCACCGGACTACCTGCTGGTACCCTCCGGGCAGAGCAGGCCGATTGCGGACAGGCTGGCCAAGGCCATGGAAGGGCTCTATCCGACCCTGCGCGGAAATCCCGATTACACGGCAATCGTGAGCGACCGTCACTATCAACGCCTACAAGCGATGGTGACGGAAGCGCGCCGTGCCGGCGCTGAGATCGTCGAGATCAATCCGGCAGGCGAGGCGCTGGGAAACGGAGATCGCAAGTTTCCGCCGACCCTGGTGCTCGGAGCTCCAATGGACTGCCGCCTGCTCAACGAAGAGATCTTCGGGCCGATCCTGCCGATCCTCGAATATGGCGGGATCACCGAAGCGATCGACCACGTGAACCGCGGCGAACGCCCGCTGGCGCTCTATTGGTTCGGCCGAGATCGCGCCAGCCGTAGCAGGATCCTGCACGAGACTTTCGCTGGAGGCGTGACCATCAACGATTGTCTCCTGCACATCGCCCAGGAAGAGCAGCCCTTCGGTGGGGTCGGCGCCAGCGGCATGGGCGCTTATCACGGCGAATGGGGCTTCCGCACCTTCAGCAAGGAAAAGCCGGTCTTCATCCAATCGCGGTTGAATGGAGGCGCCCTTCTGCGCCCACCCTACGGAAAGACCTTCGAACGGCTGCTTCAAATCCTCAAGCGAGTGACCTGACGGCGCCGCTTGGCATCAAAGATTGGCGTTCGCGCGCCGGGTAACCCTGAGGATCGGGGAGTAGATCCCGTCCTCGCCATCGTCGAACTGGTCCTCCTGCCAGACGAGGTGCGAGCGCACGGACGTGGCGCGCTGGTCGCCATTGACGACGTGGGCCGATCTTGTCTCGTCCGCTATCTTGCCCAGCTGCGCTGCATCCGGAGCCGGGGTCGCCGCGCGGTCGCCGGAAAGGGTGCTTGCGTTCGGCAGATAGCCGTGGCTGCCTTCCGCCTCGGCACGCCACTCCTCCCGGTCGGTCTCGCCCTGCAAGACGACATCCTGCGGAGGATCGAGACGCGGTCGCGCAATGACCGTCTGCGTCCCGACCTCGGCTATTTTCCGCCGCATGTCCTCAAGTGGGTCGGCGCCCGGCATTTCGGCGCGGATGAGGCCCTGATTGAGCAATGCGCGTAACGTCGCCGCTCCGGCACCGGAAGAAATGTCAGCCATGCTCTGCCTCCTGGGAAGTTCGGCGTCAGGCGAGTAGCCAGAATATCAGCAACCGCCTAGCAGCCGAAGCTTATGCGAGCATGGAGAGGGGCACGGCCCGCAGGCAGCGCCCCTCTCCGCCTCGGCGGAGCCGAGACGGAGAGGCGGAGACCTGTCGTAGGTGCAATGTTCAGCAAAGCATGGCCACCTGGCAAACCATGCGGGAAAGTGCGAATTCGAACGCTTTCGCGGGGCCCATGCGTGAAGTGAAACCGTTCCGGCAGGTCTTGCTCGCCAGGCCCTGCAGGCCGATAACGAATTCCGGACTGGAGAACTTCTCATGACCCACGTCGCCGACACGCTCTTCACAAATGCCAGGCTCGCCGACGGGAACACCGCGGCATTCGCCGTGCTCGACGGCAGGATCACGGCCATTGGCCCGGACGCAGCGAGCGTGGCGGCTCGAGCCCGGGTCGATCTCGGTGGCACGCTGGTCGTTCCAGGCTTTGTGGAAGGTCACATCCATCTCGACACGAGCTTCTACGGCGATGCGTGGAGGCCGCACAAGCCCTGCACCGGCGGCTTCGACGTGCGCCAGCGCGTGGAGTTCCAGCGCCAGAACATGGCCGAGGCCGCACCCATGGACGTGCGCGCCCGCAACCAGCTCGAGCTCTGCCTCTCCAAGGGTTCCACCCGCATGCGCAGCCACGTCATGGTCGACGGGAGCGTCGGGCTGAAGTCGCTGGAAACGATCTTGGCCGTACGGGAGGAATATCTCGACGTCATCGACATCCAGCTCGTCGCCTTTCCGCAAAGCGGCATCCTCACCTGCCCCGGCACACCCGCCCTGCTTGACGCAGCCTTCGATCTCGGCTGCGACCTCATTGGCGGGCTCGATCCCGCCTCCTTCGATCGCGATGTGAACGGGCATCTCGATGTCGTGTTCGGCATCGCCGAAAAGCGGGGCGTGCCGGTCGATATACACCTGCATGACGGGGGCATGCTCGGCGTCTTCCAGCTCGAGGAGATCGCTCAGCGCACGCGAGCCCTAGGCATGCAAGGCAAGGTCGCGGTCAGCCACGCCTATGCGTTGGGCGACGTTTCTGCCGAGCTGCTGGTGAAAACCGCCGAGAAACTCGCGGCTGCCGGCGTGTCCATCATGACCAACGCCCCCGGCAACCATCCCTTCCCGCCCGTGCTGGAATTGCGCCGGGCAGGCGTCACCGTGTTCAGTGGCAGCGACAACATCCGCGATTCCTGGTGGCCCTATGGCGATGGCGACATGCTGGGGCGCGCCATGATGATCGGCTATCGCTCCGGCTTCTATACGGACGACGAGCTTCGCGTTGCCTTCGACTTGGTGACGGAGGCCGGCGCGAAAGCCCTTGGCCTCGAAGACTACGGCCTGCGCGTCGGAGCGAAGGCCGATTTCGTGACGTTGGACGCCGAGCACGCTCCGGAGGCGGTGGTCGCTGTTCCGGGGAAACGTGACGTCTACAAATCCGGCAAATGCGTGGTCAGGAACGGCGCCATCGTCGGCAAGAGCCAATAGGCTTCTCAGGCTGCCGTCGTGCCCGATGCCTCCGAATGAAGGTAGACATGCAGCGTGTAGCCGGCATGTTCCATCATCAGCCCCCTGGCGCGCTCGATGTCACGGTCGAGGGCGGCCTGCATGAGGAGCGTGTGGTGCTCGATGCCCATCGCCTCGCGCAGCGCCGCGACTGCTTCCTCATAGCCGTCCTTGAGCCCGGCAGCTGCTCGCAGGGTCGGGGCGAGACCGAGGACACGATTGTGACGGCCAAGCTGGTCGTAGACCGTCGTCAGGAAATGATGCAGCCAGTTCGACGTCGAGGCCGACAGCAAAGCCGCGTGGAATGCCCGATGCTTCTCGTCCCATTCGTCCACGGCTGCTTCCGACGAATCGTCGGCCGCGGTCCTGCAGCGTGACAGCCGGTAGTGGGCCGTGACGATCGCCTCTTCCCACGCGCTGCCGCCTTTCGCGATCGATTCCTCGAGCAAGGGAAGTTCGAGGACGATCCTGGCGCGCTTCAGATCCTCCAGTTCGGCGCGCGACACCGGCGCCACGGCGAAGCCGCGATTGCTGACCGCCGTTACCAGCTTTTCCGCCTCGAGACGCGACAGTGCTTCGCGCAGCGGGGTCCAGCCCACATCGTAGGCTTCGCTCAGCGCCCCGATCTTGAGTGCCGAGCCCGGGCGCAGCCGGGTCGCGAGGATGTCGCGCCGCAACAGCCGATAGGCTGCTTCCGTCTTGGTCGAATGAACCTCGTCTTGCATGGGCGTCCGTTGGCGGCCTTACCGCCGCCCGATGTGGCGGCGTGCCCACAATATATATGATCTGCCTCAAGGGAAGGGATTATATATAATGTTTGACAGGGTTGGGGCCACCGCTATGATCGGGCTTTCACGGCTCGGATCCAGCCGGGCCCTGCTGGGAGGCAAAGATGAACAAGTGGAAGTCGGGTTTGCTGTCGGGCATCATGCTGGCAGGCGCCCTCATGAGCGGCCTCGGCGCGGCGGTCGCCGATCCGATCCGGATCGGCATCGCCAATTTCGGCGAACATCCGCAGCTCAACGCATCGATCGCCGGTTTCAAGAAGGCGCTCACGGATGCCGGCTACGTCGAGGGCAAGGACGTCGTCTATACGGAAAGCCACACCAATTTCGACGCTTCGCTCGTGCCGCAGATGATCTCGAAACTGCAGTCCGAGCAGCCGAAGCTGATCTACACGGTCACCACGCCCGTCTCGCAGATCGCCAAGAAGGCGCTCGCCGGCTCGGGCATTCCAATCGTCTTTTCCGCCGTTACCGATCCGGTTGCCGCCAAGCTTGTTCCTTCCTGGGACGCCGGTGACGAAGGCATGACCGGTGCGACCGACCTGCAGGACGTCGCCGCCGTCATGACCTTCACCAAGAAGCTCCTGCCCGAGGCGAAGCGTTACGGCCTGCCCTACAACCCCGGCGAGGCGAACGACGTGGCGCTGCTCGAGAAGTTTAGGGAAGCTGCACCCGCGGCCGGCTTCGAAGTGGTCGCCGTGGGGGTCGACAATGTCAACGAGATCCAGCAGCGCATCGCTTCGTTCGCGGGCAAGGCCGATGTCATCTACACTCCGGCTTCCAATCTGCTCCAGCCGGCCGTTGCGGCAGTCTCGGCCGCCGCACGTCAGGCCGGCATCCCGATCGTCAACTCCGATGACGGCGCGGTGCGCAAGGGCGTGGTGCCGGCGAGCTTTGCCGTGAATTACGACAAGGTCGGCGAGAATGCCGGCAAGATCGCCGCGCAGATCCTCAAGGGGGCCGATCCGAAGACCATCCCGCCGACGCGGCCGGCCTATGAGGACCATGCGCCGCTGATCTCGAAAAGCGCTATGAAGGCGTTCGGGGTCGAAATTCCGGACTCACTCGCCGATTGCAACTGCTTCGTCGACTGAACCGGAGGCAATTCGTCGGAGACGAAAACGAAGAAGAAGAAATATGACGGCGCGGTCCGCGTCGTCATCTCGTGCATCGGACGCGAAAGTGGAGCCCGGTTTCGGGATAGGTCCGATGCGAAAACGAAAGGCCGAGAGGCGGAAATGCTGGAAATCCGATCGGCACGGAAAATCTTTTACCGAGGCCAACCTGACGAAAAGGTCGCGCTCGACGGGCTCGACCTGTCCCTGGCCACCGGCGAGTTCGGTGTCGTCATCGGCTCGAACGGCGCGGGCAAGAGCAGCATGCTCAACGCCATATCGGGAGCGCTGCCTCTCGATTCCGGCAAGATCCTGATCAATGGCGACGACGTCACCAACGTGCCGGTCTATAAGCGTGCGGCGAGGCTTGCGCGGGTTTTCCAGGACCCGATGCGCGGCACCGCCGCCAGCATGACCGTCGCCGAGAACATGCTGCTCGCCGACTTGCGCGCCAGCAAGCGAAAGCTTCGCAAGGGCCTGACCGCTGCAAGGCTCTCCGCCTACAAGGAGCGGCTTTCCGTGCTCGGGCTCGGTCTGGAGAACCGGCTGGACACGCGAGTGGACCTGCTTTCCGGCGGACAGCGTCAATCGTTGTCACTGATCATGGCCGTCGGCGGCTCGCCCGAATTGCTGCTCCTCGACGAGCACACGGCCGCACTCGACCCGCGCACCGCCGATGTCGTCATGCAAGCGACGGTCCGCGCCGTCGAAGCCCTGAAACTCACCACGCTGATGGTCACGCACAACATGCAGCACGCGGTCGACTTCGGCAGTCGGATCTTCATGCTGAGTGCCGGGCGTGTTCGCCTCGATATTTCCGGCGAGGAAAAGGCGAGCATCACGGTGCCCGATCTCATCGAACATTTTTCGGTCAAGACAGACCGCATGCTCCTGGCGAGCTAGGGCCCGGATGATCATGGATTTCGTTCAGACAGTCGCGTCGAGCTTCGTCTCGCTCATCCCCGTCACCCTGGCCCAGAGCCTCATCCTCAGCTTCGTGGTGCTGGGCATCATGATCCCGTTCCGCATGCTGAGCTTTCCCGATCTGACCAGTGAAGGAGCCTTCCCGCTTGGCGGCTGCGTCTGCGGCGTTCTCCTGGCTGGTGGCGCCTCGCCGGTCACGGCGATCGCCGTCGCGCTGATCGCCGGTTTCGCGGCGGGCTGCTGCACGGCTTTCATCAATCTGCGTTTTCGGATCCATACGCTGCTCGCCGGCATACTGATGATGACGATGCTCTACAGCATCAATCTGCGCATCATGGGCCGCTCGAACCTGTCGGTGTTCGGCTCGCCCACGGTCTTCGACTGGGCTCCCTTCACCCAGCCCGGCTTCCCCGCAAGCAAGATCGTCATTGCGGGCGTCATCGCCGTCGTCGTCCTCGTCCTTTTGGACCTTTTCTTCAAGACGGAGAAAGGCACGGCAATCCGCGCCGTCGGCTCCAATCCCGACATGGCCGAGGCGCAAGGCATCAATGTCTGGGCCGCGACCATCGGCGGCGTCGGCCTCGCCAGCGCCTTCTCGGCAACCGGCGGCGCGCTCATGGTGCAATCGCAGGGCTTCGCCGACGTGAATATGGGTATCGGCATTCTCATCAACGGCCTGGCCGCCTTGATGATCGGGGAAGCCATCGTCGGCAAGCAGACGGTGTTCCGGCAGTTGCTGGCACCCTTTGTCGGCGCAATCGTCTACTACCAGCTCGTCTCTCTCTGCCTGGCCGCCGGCATGCCGCCGCCGGACCTGAAGCTCGCCACGGGGCTGTTCGTTCTGGCCATGCTCGCTCTGCCAAGTCTCAAGCGGAGCCGCGGCGCGGCGCCGGCCCGCGAAACCATCCGCGAGTAGGATAACCCATGACCACCCTTCCCGATCTCGCAGCCATCGAGGCGATGGACGCGGCCGATCCGCTACGTCCCATGCGGGACCGGTTCGTCCTGCCCGAGGGCGTCATCTATCTCGACGGCAATTCACTCGGCGCGGCCGCGCCCGCCGCCTTCGCCGAACTGCAGAAGGCCGCGCAGCAGGAATGGGCGCAGGACCTCATCAGGAGCTGGAACAAGGCAGGCTGGTTCGACCTGCCGACCCGGCTCGGCGATCGCGTCGGCAGGCTGATCGGCGCCGCCGCCGGCCAGACGGTGGTTTGCGATACGACATCGATCAACATTTACAAGGCGCTCCACGCGGCTGTCGCCTTGCGGCCCGGACGTTCGACGATGGTCGCGGAAGGAGGCTCCTTCCCGACCGACCTCTATGTCGCGGAGGGCGTGGCCTCCACCCTGCCCGGCGCGGCACTCCGCCTCGAAGGTGTCGATGCGGCGCGCATCGAGGACCTGATCGACGATCAGACTGCCGTGGTGCTCGTCAATCACGTCAACTACAAGACCGGCGAACTTAGGGACATGGCCGCGCTGACACGCCGCATCCATGAGGCAGGCGCGCTTGTCGTCTGGGATCTCTGCCACAGCGCCGGCGCGCTGCCGGTCGATCTCGATGGCGCTGGCGCGGATTTCGCGGTGGGCTGCACCTACAAATATCTCAATGGCGGCCCTGGCTCGCCGGCCTTCGTCTACGCAGCGGCCCGCCACCACGACGCAATCAGACAGCCGCTGAGCGGGTGGTGGGGCCACGCCCGGCCCTTCGCTTTCGAGCAGCATTACGATGCCGGCTCGGGCATCAGGCGGTTCCTGTGCGGCACGCAGCCGGTGCTTTCCCTGCGCGCGCTCGAAGGCGCCCTCTCCCTCTGGGAAGACGTCGACATGGCGGCGCTGCGTAGGAAAAGCGTCGCGCTCACGGACCTGTTCATCATGCTGGTCGAGGCAAGGTGTGGTCGCTACGGCGTGACGCTGGAGAGCCCGCGCGATAGCGTAAAGCGCGGCAGCCAGGTGTCCTTCGCCCATGAACATGGCTACGCGATCATGCAGGCCCTGATCGAACGTGGCGTCATCGGCGACTTCCGCGCCCCCTCCACGATGCGTTTCGGCTTCACTCCGCTCTACACGAGCTACCGCGATGCTTGGCAGGCGGCAGCTGTCCTGGAGGATATCCTGCGTACGGAGATGTGGAAGGAAGAGCGCTTTTCGGTGCGAGCGGCGGTGACGTGATCGAAAGGGTTGCAGGGAGCATTTGTTACTGACGGCTTGGCCGCTGCTTTCCGCCCCTCATCGGCCTGCCGGCCACTTCTCCCCGTTCCACAGGGAGAAGACCGCTGTCTTCTCCACTTTCGCCAATCACCAACGGCTCCGATTGGCGAAAGCCAAGCGGCCGGCGCCTCTCGCCCCGCTTGCGGGGAGAGATGTCCGGCAGGACAGTGAGGGGCGAGCGCCAACGATCAACGGGCATTTAGGCTCCGCTGAGGCTGTTCCCAGCGAGCGCCCGAAACGCGGGGCAGTCACACGCCGAGATAGCGATCCTGCAGCTCGGGCGTCAGGACCTGCGGCGCCCCGTCGAACACAGTAACACCCTTCTCCAGCACGAAGCAGCGGTCGGCGACGGGAAGAAGCTCGGCGAGCGTCTTGTCGACCACGAGGATCGACTGGCCCGCGGCCTTGAGCGTGCGGATCGCGGACCAGATGTCTCGGCGGATCACCGGCGCGAGGCCCTCGGTGGCTTCGTCGAGGACGAGAAGGCGCGGATTGGTCATGAGCGCACGCCCGATCGCCAGCATCTGCTGCTCTCCGCCGGAGAGCGAATTGGCGAACTGGTCGCGGCGCTCGGCGAGCCGGGGGAACAGCTCGTTGACGCGTGCTTCCGTCCATTGTCCCTGGCGCGCGGCGGCGACCAGGTTCTCGCGAACGGTGAGATTGGGAAAGCAGCGTCGGCCTTCCGGGACGAGGCCGATTCCCAGGCGCGCAATGCGATGCGGCCGCATGCCCGCGATTCGCACGCCGGCAAAGTCGATCCGCCCACCGCGCGGCCGGTTGAGGCCGAGGATCGAGCGGATGGTGGTCGTCTTGCCCATGCCGTTGCGGCCCATCAGGGCGACCACCTGGCCTTCGGCGACGGCAAGGTTGACGCCGAACAACGCCTGCGAGGCGCCGTAAAAGGTTTCCAGCCTCTCCACCTCGAGCAGGCTCAAGCTTCTTCTCCCAGATAGGCGCGTCGCACATCCGCATCCCTGCGGATCTCCTCGACCGTCCCGGAGGCTATCACCCTGCCATAGACCAGGACCGAGATGCGATCGGCCAACGCGAAAACAGCATCCATGTCGTGTTCGACAAGCAGGATCGGCGCCTCGTTCCGCAATCGGTCGAGGAAGCCGGTTAGACGTTTCGATCCTTCCGGTCCCATGCCAGCCATGGGCTCGTCGAGCAGGAAGGCCTTGGGACCCAGCGCCAGCGCGACGGCGATCTCGAGCTGGCGCTTCTCGCCATGCGACAGTTCCGCCGCGGGAATGCGGGCTCGTTCGGCAAGGCCGACGCGTTCGAGCATGGCCATGGCGGGCTCGGTCAGCGAACGATCGCGCATGACCGGGCGGAAGAAACGAAAGCTCGAACCCTGACGCGACTGAACCGCCAGCATGACGTTGCGCAGCGCCGAGAACTCCAAGGCGAGCGAGGAGATCTGAAAGCTGCGCGCCAATCCCAGGCGGGCCCGGTCGGCGACGCCGAGCGCGCCAATGTCGTGGCCGAGGAACGAGATCGTTCCGCTATCCGGCCTCAGTGTGCCGGCGATCTGGTGGATGAGCGTCGTCTTGCCGGCACCATTCGGTCCGATCAGCGCATGGATCTCGCCGGGACGGAGATCCAGGGTTACGCCATCGGTCGCCCTCAATGCCCCGAAGCTCTTCCTCACGTCGCGAAGCGACAGGACGGGCTCAGCCATGGCGCGCCTTTCCCGCCAGGAGCCCGATGATGCCGCCGCGCGCGAAGAGCACGACGCCGAGCAGGATGAGGCCAAGGAAGAACTGCCAGCGTTCGGTGAGCCCGCCCAGCACGAATTCGAACAGCACGAAGAGCATCGCTCCCGCGACGGGGCCGAACAGCCGGGCCGTGCCGCCCAAGACGATCAGCACGATGAGTTCGCCGGACATCTGCCAAGACAGCATGGACGGGCTGACGAACCGGTTGAGATTGGCGAACAGCACGCCGGCGACACCGGTAATCGCCGCGGAAACGACATAGGCGGCGAGCCGGATCCTGAACGGCGCCACCCCGACGGCGGCGAGCCGCGTATCGTTCTGCCGCGCTGCCTGGAGCGCGGACCCAAAGCGCGAGTCGCGGATGAGGACGAAAAGCACGAGCCCCACCGCGAGCATGCCGAACGCAATGAGGAAGAAGCTCATGGGATCGGCGGTGTTCAGTCCGGGAAAGCTGTTGCGCAGGGCAAGCGACAAGCCGTCTTCTCCGCCATAGGCCGGCCACGAGATGGCGAAATAATAGACCATCTGGGCGAAGGCGAGCGTGATCATGATGAAATAGACGCCCGAAGTGCGCAGGCTGATCGCGCCCGTGACCAGAGCGACCAGCGCGCAGGCGAGGATAGCGACGAGCCACACGACGGGCATCTGATCGCTCGCCGGGACGCCGAAGAACAGCGGCTCCATGTTGAGGGCATGGGTACCCATGATGCCCGCCGTGTAGCCGCCGATGCCGAAGAAGGCGGCATGTCCGAACGACACCAGCCCGCCGAGGCCAAGCGCCAGATTGAGACCGACGGCGGCAAGCGCCAGGATCGCCATGCGGGTCGCGAGGCTGATATAGAACGGCTCCTCCAGCGCTTGCGCCGCAAAGGGCAGCGCCAAGAGCAGGATGGCCAATGCGAGATCAACCGCAGACTCGCGCGCTTTCATGCGGCCACCGTGAACAGGCCCCGCGGCCGCACAGCCAGTATGATCGCCATGACGATATAGATCAGCATCGAGGCAAGGGCCGCCCCGACGGTCGCGCCGTCGGAGGCGCCGAGGAACAGGGCGAAGAGCTTGGGCAGCAGGAAACGCCCGAGCGTGTCGACCAGCCCCACAAGCAGCGCGCCGACGAGCGCCCCTTTGACCGACCCGATCCCGCCGATGACGATGACGACGAAGGCAAGGATCAGTACGGGCTCGCCCATGCCGACCTGAACGGATTGCAGGGCTCCGACCAGCGCGCCGGCAAGTCCGGCGAGCGCCGCGCCCAAGGCGAAGACCACGGTATAGAGCGTGCGGATGTCGATGCCGAGGGCAGCGATCATCTCGCGATCGGACTCGCCGGCCCGGATGCGCATCCCGAGCCTCGTCCGCGCGATCAGCCAATAAAGGCCCGCAGCCACCACGATGCCCACGCCGATGATCGCGAGCCGGTAAAGAGGATAAGGCAGGCCACCCGGCAGTTCCACTGCGCCGGCAAGCAGAGGCGGGATATCGAGATAGAGCGGAAACGAGCCGAACAGCCAGCGCGCGCCTTCCGAGAAGATCAGGATCAGAGCGAAGGTTGCGAGCACCTGGTCGAGATGGTCGCGATCGTAAAGGCGCCGTATGACGAGAAGCTCGATTAGGGCGCCCGCGGCGGCCGCCGCCGCGAGGCTTGCCGCAAGCCCCAGCCAGAACGACCCTGTCGCCGCCGCCGCGGTGGCGCAGGCGAAGGCACCGATCATGTAGAGGGAACCATGGGCAAGATTGATCAGTCCCATAACGCCGAAGATCAGCGTCAGCCCCGCCGCCATCAGGAACAGCATGACGCCGAACTGAAGGCCATTGAGAATCTGCTCTATGAGAAGCGCGGGCGACAAGAATGAGTTCCGTGAAAGCGCTGCGGGTTGAAAACCCTCATCCGACCTTGCTCACCCCTCATCCTACCTCGCTTCGCGAGGCCACATTCTCCCACAAGGGGAGAAGGGGAGCTTGCGAAAGTGCTTGCGCCAATTACGGACGTTTGGAGTTTGCAGAATCCTTCATGCCGAACCCGTCCCTTCTCCCCTTGCGGGAGAAGGTGGCCCGAAGGGCCGGATGACGGGTATCGCGCGGTCGGATGAGGGGTCATCGAGGGCCGGATGAAGGGTGCGCTCACCTCACATCTTGCAATCCTTCGCGTAAGCGTCCTGATGGTCCTGGAAGCCCTCGGCGATGATCTTGTTGGTGATGACGTCGCCGTCTTTCACCACTTCGCGAACGTAGATGTCCTGAATGGGGTGGTTGTTGTTGCCGAACTTGAAGTCGCCTCGCGTCGACTTGAAGTTCGCCTCCTTGAGCGCAGCGCGGAACGCGTCCGCATCCTTGACGCTCGCTTTGCCAGCGGCGGCAAGGATGAGGTTTGCCGTGTCGAAGCCCTGGCTGGCGTAAAGCGACGGGATACGCCCGTATTTCGCCTTGAAGCTCTCGACGAACTTCTTGTTCGTCTCGTTGTCGAGATCGGGCGACCACTGGGCGGTGTTCTTCACGCCGACGGCCGCGTCGCCGATCGCGCCGAGCACATCCTGGTCGAAGGAGAAGCCGGGGCCAGTGACCGGGATCTTCACGCCCGACTGGGCATATTGCTTCATGAAGGCAATGCCCATGCCGCCCGGCAGGAAGATGTAGACAGAATCCGCGCCGGAATCGCGAATTTGGGCGATCTCGGCGGCATAGTCGGTCTGGCCGACCTTGGTGTAGAGTTCGCCGGCGAGCTCGCCCTTGTAGTAGCGCTTGTAGCCGGTGAGCGCATCGGTGCCGGCGGGATAGTTGGGGGCCAGGATGAACGACTTCTTGTATCCCGCCTTGTTGGCGTAGTCGCCCATCGCCTCGTGCAGATTGTCGTTCTGCCAGGCGACGTTGAAATAGTTCTCGTTGCATTTGGCGCCGGCGAGCGCCGATGGCCCGGCATTCGGCGACAGGTAGAACTTGCCCTGAGCCACGGCGTTCGGCACCACGGCCATGGCAAGGTTGGACCAGACGATGCCCGTGAGGATGTCGACCTTATCGCTCTGGATCATCTTGTCGGCGATCTGGACTGCCATCTCGGGCTTCTGGGCGTCGTCCTCGGTGACGACTTCGATGTCCTTGCTGCCGGCCTGTTCGAGAGCCAGCATGAAGCCGTCTCGCACATCGATGCCGAGACCGGCACCACCGCCCGAAAGGGTGGTGATCATGCCGACCTTGATGGGCTCGGCGAACGCCGCCCCTGACACGCCCAGGGACAGGGCCAGAAGGCCCGCAGCGAGAATTCCTCTCATAGTTTCATTCCTCCCAGAGTTCGCAGCCTGTTATACGCGCCGGCTCCCAAGCCTCTTCGGCCCCGGCTAAAGTTCGGTACGAACCTTCCAGAGTTCGGGGAAAAGCACAACCTCCAGCATCCTGCGCAGGTAGGATACGCCCGCGGTGCCGCCTGTCCCCTTCTTGAGCCCGATGATCCGCTCCACCGTTGTAACGTGGTTGAATCGCCAGCGGCGAAAATAATCTTCGAAATCGACAAGCTTTTCGGCGAGCTCGTAGAGCATCCAATGCCGCTCGGGCTCGGCATAGACCACCTTCCAGGCGGCGAGCACCGCCTCGTTTTGCTCGCGGGCCTGCCGCCAGTCCGTGCGATGGGCGTCTGCCCCGATATCGAAGCCCTGGCGTGCAAGCAGAAGCAACGCTTCTTCGTAAAGACTCGGCCGAGCCAGAATCGCCTCCAGCTTCGCCGAGGCCTCGGGCCGGTCGGCATGAGGCTTCAGCATCGCCAGATTGCGATTTCCCGCGAGGAATTCGATTGCCCGATACTGCCAGGACTGGAAGCCCGAGGACTGTCCGAGCGCGCTACGGAAACGTGTATATTCGCTGGGAGTCATGGTGCGCAGCACGTCCCAGGCGTTGTTCAACTGTTCGAAGATGCGGGCCACACGCGTGAGCATCTTGAAAGCCGGCTCGAGCCGGTCCTCGCGAATCGCGGCGCAGGCCGAACTCGCCTCGTGAATCGCGAGCTTCATCCACAGTTCCGACGTCTGGTGCTGAATGATGAAGAGCAGCTCGTCTGGCGAATCCGACAACATCTTCTGGGCGCCCAGAACCTGGTCGAGATGCAGGTAATCGCTGTAGGACATGGGCGCCGCGACAGCGGTGCGGATGCCCTCTTCCCGCTCGTCCTGAACGGCCGTCACGCCGGGTGCTCCCGGCGCAGCCGGAAACGCTGGATCTTGCCGGTCGCCGTCTTCGGCAGGGCGTCGGTGAAGACGATCGAGCGCGGGTATTTGTAGGGGGCGATCGACGCCTTCACATGGTCCTGCAACCGCTTGACGGTCATGGCGTCCGCCGTCACGCCCTCAGTCAGAACGACGTGGGCCTCGACGATCTGGCCGCGCTCCTCGTCGGGTCGGCCGATGACGGCGCATTCGCGCACCTCGATATGGGAGAGCAAGGCCGCTTCCACCTCCGGACCGGCAATGTTGTAGCCGGCGGAGATGATCATGTCGTCCGAGCGGGCCGCGAAATGGAAATACCCCTTTTCGTCCTGAACGAACGAGTCTCCAGTCAGATTCCAGCCGTCGCGCACGTAATTGCGCTGTCTCTTGTCGGCGAGATAGCGGCACCCCGTCGGCCCGCGCACCGCCAGCCGGCCAACCTCGCCGCGCGGCAACTCGCGCATCTCGTCGTCGACGATCTTCGCCTCGTAGCCGCCGACCGGCCTGCCTGTCGTGGCCGGGGCGGAATCGTCCTGACGATTCGAGATGAAGATATGGAGCATTTCCGTCGCGCCGATGCCGTCGAGGATCGGCTTGCCGGTTTTGCGCTGCCAATCCTCATAGACCGGCGCCGGCAACGTCTCGCCGGCCGAGACCGCCAGCCGCAGCGAAGACAGGTCGGCGCCGTTGTCCATGGCCGCGAGCATCGCTCGATAGGCGGTCGGCGCCGTGAAGCAGATGGTCGCCTTGTACCTCTCGATGATCTCGATCATGTTGGGCGGGGTCGCGGTTTCCAGCAGCGTCGCCGCCGCGCCGAAACGCAAGGGGAAGATTGCCAGCCCACCAAGCCCGAAGGTGAAGGCGAGCGGCGGCGAGCCGACGAAGACATCGTCGGGGGTCACGCCGAGCACCTCCTTTGCATAGCCATCGGCAATGATCAGAAGATCGCGGTGAAAATGCATCGTGGCCTTCGGCTCGCCGGTCGTGCCGGAAGTGAAACCGAGCAGCGCGACGTCGTCGCGGCCCGTGCGCACCGCCTCGAACTTCACGGATTTGTTGAGCGCGATGCGGTCGAGCTCCGCATCGTGGTTGGCGGTGCCGTCGAAACCTACCACCGCCTTGAGGAAACGGCTCTCCTTCGCGCAGGCCACGAGATCGTCCTTGATGCGCGTATCGCAGAGCGCCAGAGATATCTCGGCTTTGTCGATGATCTGAGCGAGCTCGCCGGACCGCAGCATGGGCATGGTGTTGACCACCACCGCGCCTGCCTTGGTGGCGGCGAGCCAACAGGCGACCATGGCGGGATTGTTGGCCGAGCGGATGAGCACGCGGTTGCCGGGCTTGACGCCATAATCCTCGACGAGCGCGTGGGCCAGTCGGTTCGTCCAGTCGGAAAGTTCCTTGTAGGTACGACGGCGACCATTGCCGATCAGGGCCGTATGGTCGCCAAACCCCTTCTCCACCATGCCGTCGGTAAGCTCGACCGCAGCGTTGATGTGGTCGGGGTAATCGAATCCGTCGAGCAGGAAATCGGGCCACTCCTCCCGAGGCGGCAGATTGTCCCGCGCGAAGCTGTCGACATGCGAGGTGGGTCCAAGCATCGTGTGAGATCCTAGGCTCGTCGTTCCGTCCGGGGAGTTCCCGGAACCGGAAACGCCTGCATTTTCCTGCGGGCCTGGGATGCTGCAGCGTGCTCCGATCTTCCCGAAAAACCGGTGTCGGCGATCGTCACGGCGAGACCTCCCATTCTCGACTGAACATCCGATTGCATCGCATTTGCGAGCGGCGATTTCAAGGAAATTATTTCAAGCATAAAGTTTTTCGGGGCGCGATTGACTTTCGCCCGGCGGACCGGCACGCAAGGAAGCCTTGGAGGAGAACGATGATGATCCATCACCAGATCGTGGACTGGGACGGCGCCTACACGAATGGCGCCAACATCCCAGGCGGCGACCGCTGGCCCGCCGCCTGGGTCGGGCCCGCCAAGACGTTGCGCGAAGATCTCTCCGCGACAGGGCGGGCGAAGCTCGACCTGTCCTACGGCCCGACCGAACGCAACCGCTTCGACCTTTTCCTGCCCGAGCGCGAGGTCAGCGGACTGGTGGTCTTCGTCCACGGCGGCTACTGGATGGCGCTCGACAAGAGCTACTGGTCGCATCTCGCCGCCGGCCCGTTGGCGAAGGGGTACGCCGTCGCCATGCCCTCCTACACGCTCTGCCCGCAGATACGGATTGCGGGCATCGCGGAAGAAATCGCGGCCGCGATCGGCGAGGCAGCCAAGCTGGTCGACGGCCCCTTGATGCTCACCGGCCACTCCGCCGGGGGTCATCTGGTCAGCCGCATGGCATGCGCTGATTCCCCTCTGTCGACCGAGGCGAAGCAGCGCCTGCGCCACGTCGTTTCAATCTCCGGGCTTCACGACCTGAGACCGCTGATGCGCACCGCCATGAACGAGCGGCTACGCATCGACGAAGCCGAAGCTCTCGCGGAAAGCCCAGCGCTGCTGCGCCCCATGGAAGGCTTGCGCCTGACCTGCTGGGTCGGCGGCAGCGAACGCGCCGAATTCATTCGGCAGAGCGATCTGCTCGCCAATATCTGGACAGGGCTCGGCGCAAGAACCGCTAGCGTGATGGAGCCCGACCGTCATCATTTCACTGTGATAGACGGGCTCAGCGACGCGGAACATCCACTGACGAAGGCGTTGGTTTCCGGCTAGTCCGCTCCCCCCCTCATCCGACCGCGCTTCGCGCGGCCACCTTCTCCACAACAAGGGGAGAAGGTGGGCTTTGCACGTCCGGTTTCGCAAATCACCGACGTGGCGATTGCGAACGGTCCGCCTCCCTCCTCCCCTCGTTGTCGTGGGAGAAGGTGGCCGTGCGAAGCGCGGTCGGATGGGGCAACCTACGAAACGATCGCATCCGGTCCTGCCCCGCAGACGATGGCGCACACGCGGTCGCCCGGGCGGAGGGCGACACGGCCTTCCCTGAGCGCGGCAATGGCCGCCGCGCCGCTAAGGTCGGCGGCAAGCCCCATCTCGAACCACAGCCAGCGCGCGGCCTTGCGCATCTCCTCGTCATCCACCAGGACAATATCGTCGACGCGCTCGCGCACGATCTCGAAAATGGCATCGTCGGTCTTGGCGCAGGCCATGGTCGCGACCGACGTCGTAATCTTGTCGAGGCCGACATTCTCGCCCGCTTCGAGGGCGCGCAGCAGCACGGGGCAGCCCTCCGCTTCTATGCCTATCACCCTCGTCTTGGGTGACAGCGCCTTCATCGCGGTCGCGACGCCGCTCACCAGCCCGCCACCGCCCATGGCGACCAGCACGGCATCGACGTTCGCCACCTGATCGAGGATCTCGAGCGCGACCGTCCCCTGTCCCGCCACGACGTGCCTATCGGCGAAAGGATGGAAATAGGCAGCGCCCGTCCTGGCGACGAAATCGAGCGCGGCGACATTGGATTGGTCCCAGGCAGAGCCGACGATCCGCGTTTCCGCGCCCCAGGCCTTGAGTTTCTCGATCTTGGCCTGCGAGGCGTTCGACGGCAGGAAGATCGTCGCGGGCACGCCGGCCATCCGGGCTGCCCGTGCCGTGGCGATGCCGTGGTTCCCGCCTGAGGCGGTCACGACTCCCCTGGCAAGATCGGCCTTGTCCATCGCCAGCAGCCGGTTGGTCGCGCCGCGCGCCTTGAACGAGCCGGTGACTTGCAGCAATTCGAGCTTCAGCGACACCTCGGCGTCTCCCAGCGGCGACTTGAGTTGTGTGGCGTCGATCACCGGCGTTCGCCTGACATGGCTGCCGATCCGATGGGCAGCCGTTTGGATATCCTCGATACCGATCATGCAAGATCTCCTGGGTAAGGTCCGGCAACGGTCGCGCAACAATTGCCTGCCACCACCCGTCCCGGCTGGCGGCGACCGTAAACGATCCCGTCGGCTGCGTAGCGCACCACTTCCGGCACACGGAATGGGTCGGTCAGATTATGGATGCGGCCCGCCTCCTGGCCGGCCTTCACCTCCGTGCCGAGGTCATGGAACGGCTCGAAGACACCCTCGCAGCTCGCCAGCACATAACCCTCTGGACCTGGAATCCTGAGGATCTTTCGCACCGACTGAGGGGAGGCGGCCTCGCCCGGCGGCAGCACGCCGAAATGGGCGAGCAGGTTGCGCACACCGCGCCGGCATATGGCCAGCGCTTCGAGCGACACGGTTCCGGCGCCGGCCATCTCGGTGCCGACAGTGGTAAGGCCTGCCCGCACGGCCGACGCCGTCGAGGTCCGGGGATCGCCGAGGTTGTCGATGACGACCGAGAGCGGGGCACCGAATGCCAGCACTGCCGCTGTGTTTCGCCTGTGATGTTCCTCATTCGGCGCCGGTTCGACGATGGCGCTCGGCAGGATGTTGAGAGAAGAGCCGCCAGAATGGAGATCGACGAAAGCATCGCCCAGCGGGAAGATCACATCGCTGACATAGGCCGAGATCTGCTGGGTTATGCTTCCGTGGGGATCGCCGGGAAAGGTGCGGTTGAAATTGAGTCCATCGACCGGAGACGTGCGGCGACCGGCGGCGACGGCGGGAAGATTGACGGCAGGCAGGAAGATGATGCGCCCTTCGATCGACGCAGGGTCGAGCGTGCGGATCAGCTCGCCCAGCGTGATCGGTCCCTCATATTCGTCCCCGTGATTGCCGGCCTGCAGGATGACCGTCGGGCCAGTGCCGTTGGCGATGACCGCCAACGGGACGCGAACCGCGCCCCACGCATCCTCATGGGGAGAATGCGGGATATCGACGAACCCGATCTGCTTGCCGGGTTTGTCGAAGTCGATCGTCGTGCGTGCTGTCGAGATGCGAGCCATGAGCTTGTCGCCGGAAGAACGGACGTTTCCATGCTGACATTCCTGGTCCGGCCGGTCAAAGGCCAGCCGAAGCTCAATCCGGGACCACGGCGGTTGCCTGGATTTCGACCAGGGCCTCGTCCTCGACCAGACCGGAGACCTCCACGACCGCCATGGCGGGGAAATGCCGGCCCATCGTGGCTTTATACGCGGCGCCGATCTCCTTCAGCGAAGCCGAATACAGTTTGCGGTCGAGCACATACCAGGTCATCGTCGTCACATGCTCGGGACCGGCGCCGGCCTCCCGTAGGATTGCGACGATGTTCTCCAGCGTCTGGCGCACTTGTCCGGCAAGATCGTGCACCTCGAACCGACATTCGGCGTTCCAGCCGATCTGGCCACCGACAAAGATCGTCCGGCCGCGCGCCTCCATGCCATTGGCATAGCCCAACGGCTTGGTCCAGCCGGCCGGTTGAAGGGTCCGATGCGGCGTTGCCGGCTGGACGTCGAGTGATTGCTTGATCGCGGTCATGGTGTTCCCTGGGCAGACTTTTCCTGGCGGGCCCCCTTCAGGAGTTCGCGCCCGATGATGAGCTTCTGGACCTCGGTTGCGCCTTCATAGATGCGCAACGCGCGGATCTCCCGATAGAGACGCTCCGCGATCTCGCCGACGCGCACGCCGCGTCCGCCAAAGAGTTGGACGGCCTGATCGATCACCCATTGGGCGTTTTCCGTGGCGGTCATCTTCGCCATCGCCGCCTCTTTCGTCGTCGGAAGGTTCTGCACGTCGCGCCGCCAGGCGGTGCGGCAGGTGAGCAGGGCAGCCGCATCGATGGCCGTCGCCATGTCGCCCAAAGTGCTCTGGGCTGTCGGCAGATCTGCAAGCGTCGCGCCGAACATGGCCCGGGAGCGCGCATGCTCCAGCGCCTCGTCGAGCGCGCGGCGCGCGAAGCCGATCGCGGCTGCCGCAACGGACGGGCGGAAGATATCGAGAGTGCGCATGGCGATCTTGAACCCCTCCCCGGCTTGCCCCAGCAGATGCGAAGCCGGGATGCGGCAGTTCTCGAAACGGAGCCGCGCGAGCGGGTGCGGGGCGATCGTCTCGATGCGCTCCGCGATCGAGAAGCCCGGCGTTCCGGCAAAGACGACGAAGGCCGAGATCCCTCGCGTCCCCGGCGCCTCGCCGGTGCGGGCGAAAACCGTATAGACGTCGGCTATGCCGCCATTGGAGATCCAGGTCTTCTCGCCATCGAGAACATAGCTGTCGCCCTCACGCCTCGCCGCGCAGCGCATCGCCGCGACGTCCGAACCGGCTTCAGGCTCGGAAAGAGCGAAAGCGGAAATCAGCTCGCCCCGGGCCACTGCAGGAAGGATGCGCTTCTTCAGGGTATCCGAGCCGGAGAGGCTGATCGCCCCGGTCCCGAGGCCCTGCATGGCGAAGGCGAAATCCGCGAGCCCATCCGCATAGGCGAGCGTCTCTCGCGCCAGGCAGAGCGAACGGCTGTCGATCTCTTCGAAGGCCCCGCCGAAGGCCTTGGGCACGCAGTTCTTCAGGATACCGGCCGCTCCGAGCGCCTTGACCAGCACGCGGCAGGCAGAGTCCACATCCGTGTGATCGATCGTGCCGAGCCCGCCCTGGGCGACGAAACGATCGAGCTCGCCTACGAGGTCGCGATGCGCAGCCTCGAAGAACGGCCATGCCAGATGGTCCCGCGACGGAGCCGCTGCGTGAAGCATCGACATCTCAGTTCCCCTGAAAGACGGGCTTCGACTTGGCAGCGAAACCTTCGAAGGCTCGCCGAAAATCGCCGGTCGCCATGCAGATGGCCTGGGCCTGCGCCTCGTGCTCCAGCATTTCCTCGATGCCCATCGACCATTCCTGGTCGAGCATCTTCTTCGTCATCGAGTGGGCGAACCAAGGCCCGTCGGCCAGCATGCGGGCGAAACGGCGGGCCTCATCGTGCAGGGACGCGGCGTCATGCAGTGAATTGTAGAACCCCCAGGCATGGCCTTCCGCCGCCGTCATGGCGCGCCCCGTGAAGAGAAGCTCGGCCGCCCGCCCCTGGCCGATGATGCGCGGAAGAATGCCGCAAGCCCCCATGTCGGCTCCGGCGAGGCCGACCCGGGTGAACAGGAATGCGGTCTTGGTATCCGGGGTCGCCAAACGATGATCCGACGCCATGGCGAGGATCGCGCCGGCGCCGGCGCAGATGCCGTCCACAGCCGCGATGACCGGCTGCGGGCAGGCGCGGATCTGCCGGACAAGATCGCCGGTCATGCGGGTGAAGGCCAGGAGATCGGGCATCGCCATGCGCGTCAGCGGCTCGATGATCTCGAAGACGTCTCCGCCGGAGCAGAAATTCCCGCCGGCGCCCGCGAGCACGACAGCGCGCACGTCGCTCGCACGGGCGAGAGAGCGGAAGAGATCGCCCAATTCTTCATAGCTTTCAAAAGTGAGTGGGTTCTTCTTCTCAGGGCGGTTGAGCGTGATTGTCGCGACCCGGCCGTCTTCGTCCGTCTCGAACAGGAAGTGCCTGGCCTTGTGGCCCTTGAAGGGACGCTTCTTGTCCTGCATGGCGTTGGTCATCGTTGTGTCATCCCTTGTGTCATGCTGCCGCGCTTGCCGCCCGGCAGCCTTCTTCCTGTCAGCCTTCGCCGACGCCTACGTGTCAGTCGTTCGCGGCCGGCGGCAGGAACTGCACCTCATGCTCGCCCGAAATCCTCACCACCTCCTCGGGATCGCCCAGCTTGTCGAGCTTCTCGAAGAGCTGCTCGAGCATGCCGGCCGGCGAGACCCAGAACAGCGCCCGGGTCGGCTTGTCGGATTTGTTGAAATAGCCGTGCGGGATGCCGCGGGGCATGCGCACCAGATCTCCCGCCCGAGCCTTCACCCATTGGCCGTCGAGCTTGAGGTCCAACTCGCCTTCCTGAACCAGGATGAACTCGTCCTGGGTCGGGTGGATGTGGACCGGCACGAACTGTCCGGGCTCGCTGTTGGTTTCGAACGCGAACGTCGCTTCACAGACGGCTTTCGGAAAATAGACCTGGCCCAGTATGTTCCATCGCTTTCCGTTCAAGCCGCTGCCATTGGGGGTGATACCCTTCTCCAGTTCCTTTGCCATTTCCGTCTCCTCCTTCCTCTTCCCTTGCGGCATCGTCCGCCCGTTCGATGTCGCGGCGTCCGGCCCCCACTTGCGGGCCGGTGCCCTAGCCTCCCATGACCTCGCCTCCGGCGACGGGTATCGCTTGTCCGGTGATCGACCTGGACGCGGGCGATACGAGCCAGCGGACGGTGTCGGCCACTTCTTCCGGCGTCACCAGCCGGCCCTGCGGATTGGCGCTGGCAAGCACGGCGCGGGCCTCCTCGGGGCTGCGGCCGGTCTTGTCGGCGATCGCTCCGACAGCCTCGTCGATGAGCGGCGTATCCGCAAAGCCGGGACAGACGGCATTCACCGTGACATCCGCGCGCGCGAGCTCCAGCGCAAGCGATCGCGTCAGACCGACGAGGCCATGCTTTGCCGCGCAGTAGGCCGACACGTAGGGGTAGCCGGTCAGGCCGGCCGTGCTCGCAACGTTGACGATGCGACCGTTTCCGGCGCGCCTGATCGATGGCAGCAGGGCCCGGGTAACCAGGAACGCGCCGGTGAGATTCACGCCCACCACACGATCCCAAAGATCATGCCCCGTCTTCTCGAATGGCGCGGAAGGCGCCTCGCCGGCGTTGTTTACAAGGACGGCGACATCGCCACCTCTCGCCAGAGCCTCGGTCACGCCGCGTTCGACCGCCTGCGCCTCGGCTACATCGAAGCCGCCGAGCAGGATGCTCTCTCCACCCAATGCCGCGATCTCTTGCGCCACTGCCTCGAGCGGCGCGGGCCGACGTCCGGCAAGCGATACGAGCATCCCCTCTCGGGCGAGCGCCAGCGCGATCGACCGGCCGATGCCCGTTCCCGCGCCGGTGACGAAGGCGTGGCGCTTCATCGCGTCTTGCCCGGCTCGGCCGCCGCGCGGGCGAGATTGTTCTCATATTGGGTCCGCGCCGTAAGGTACTGCTTGGGCCACGCCTGCCCGGCGAAGCCGATCTTGGCGGCTTCATGCAAAACGAAGGATGGATCCGCCAAATGCGGCCGCGCGATCGCGCAGAGATCGGCGCGGCCGGCCGCGATGATCGAATTGGCGTGGTCGGCTTCGGAAATGGCCCCGACCGCGATCGTCGGCACGCGGATCTCGTTGCGGATCTTGTCCGAGAAAGGCGTCTGGTAAAGGCGCCCGTAGACAGGCTTGTCGTCCTTCACCACCTGGCCCGAGGAGCAGTCGATCAAATCCGCGCCGGCTTCCTTGAACATTGCGGCGAAGACCGCCGCGTCGTCCGGCGTGTTCCCGCCTTCGCGCCAGTCGGTGGTCGAAAGGCGCACGGACATCGGCCTTTCCTCGGGCCATGCGGCGCGGATTGCCCGGAACACTTCGAGCGGGAAGCGCGCGCGAGCCTCGTGGCCGCCGCCATATTCGTCGTCACGCAGATTGGTCAGCGGCGACAGGAAGCTCGACAGGAGATAGCCGTGGGCGGCGTGGAGCTCGAGAATATCGAAGCCCAGGGCGGCGGCCCGCTTCGTCGCAGCGACGAAATCGGCGATCACGCGGTCCATGTCTTCCCGGGTCATCGAGCGCGGGCAATCGGAGTTTTCGAGATACGGAATCGCCGAAGCCGAAATCAGCGGCCAGGCCCCCTGGTCGAGCGGCTGGTCGATGCCTTCCCAGGCCACCCGCGTCGCCCCCTTGCGCCCGGCATGGCCGACCTGCATGCCGATCCGGGCCGGCGTTTCCTGGTGAACGAAATCGACGATACGCTTCCAGGCTTGTGCCTGCTCGTCGTTCCACAGGCCGAGGCAACCCGGCGTGATGCGCGCATCGGGCGAAACGCATGTCATTTCCGGAAAGACCAGGGCCGCTCCACCCATGGCCCGCGCGCCGAGATGCACGAGGTGGAAATCGTTCGGAACGCCGTCGACAGCCGAATACATGGCCATGGGCGAGACGATGATGCGATTGTGCAGCGTCAGGTTCCGCACCTTGAACGGCGTGAACATGGGCGGAGGAACCGCGCCATTTGGTGCTGGGACCACGCCGGAGCGCTCGGCGAACCAGCGCTCGTAGCCTTCCAGCCAAATCTTGTCTCGCAGCCTGAGATTCTCGTGGCTGATGCGCTGCGAGCGGGTCAGCATGGAATACATGAACTGCTCGGGCTCCAGCGTGTCGGCGTAGCGCGTGCCCACCACCTCGAACCATTCCATCGCGTTGCGCGCGGCATTCTGGATGCGCGCGACGTCGACGCGCCGCACCTCTTCATAGGCGGCAAGCACCCTCGGAATGTTGCCGGCCTCGTGGCCGGCAATGTCGAACTGCCGCGTCAATTCGATCGCATCGTCTATCGCCAGCTTGGTGCCGGAGCCGATCGCGAAATGCGCGGTATGGGCGCTGTCCCCCATCAGCACGACATGGCTGCGACCGTTGAAATGGCTCCATTTCTCGCAGATCAACCGGCCGAAATTCAGCCATGCCGAACCGCGCAGGTGACGGGCGTTGCTCATCAGACGATGTCCGTCGAGCGTTTCGGCGAAGAGCTCCTCGCAAAAGGCGATGGACTGGTCCTGATCCATGGCATCGAGACCATGGGCCTTGAACACATCCTCCGTGGTCTCGACGATGAAGGTCGAGGTGTTGGCGTCGAAGCGGTAGATATGCGCCTGAAACCAGCCGTGCTCGGTCTTGCGGAAATCGAAGGTGAAGGCGTCGAAGCTCTTGTCGGTGCCCAGCCAGACATAGCGGTTGGGGCGGACCATCATGTCGGGCTTGTAGGATCCGGCGTATTTGGCGCGTATCCTCGAGTTCACGCCGTCGGCGGCAATGATCAGGTCGGCGTCCGCGAACTCCTCGTCGCTCTGCACGTCGTGTTCGAACTCCAGCTCGACGCCGAGCTCGACGCAGCGGTCCTGCAGGATGTTCAGCATCTTCTTGCGGCCGATACCGACGAAGCCGTGGCCCGTCGTGCGGATCTTGCGGCCCTTGAACACCAGTTCGATATCGTCCCAGTGATTGAAGGCGTCCTCGATGGACGCGGCGGTCTGCGGATCCCACTGCCGCATGGATTCCATGGTGGCGTCGGAGAAGACGACGCCCCATCCGAACGTGTCGTAAGGCCGGTTGCGTTCGACGACAGTGATGCGGTGCTGCGGATGACGGCTCTTCATCAGCAGGGCGAAATAGAGCCCTGCCGGTCCGCCGCCGATACAGACAATCCGCATGGCCGTTCTCCCAATCCGGTCGCGCTTGATGTGCCGGCCTTGGGAAAGTGGACCAAAGCCGCGCACCGGCAAGATGGACCGCGCATCAATAAACTTCAAGCTTAAAGTTTTTTGATGCAACGGCGCGCTCACCTCCGGGCCTCGCGACCGGGCCTGCGGCTTGTTCGCCTCGTTCAGGACCGGCTTCCGGCCGGGCACCTCCGGGGCCAGCAAGAAGCAACAGTGATGCTGGCGCATGTACCGGCGCGACGCCATACACTTGTATGACTAATTCGATCGGCTCAAACAACTTGGTCAACACGAAGTTGGGTGCTAGCCTGCTGTTGATTCTTTGACCCTTTTTATGGCGGATGAAGATGAGATATACGGCAATTCTGTTCGTGACTTGCATCGCGTTTGCAGCAACAGGCTGTCAAGATCTGCCGCCTCAGCCAGGCTACGTGACGATGGGCTACGATCGTATGGCCTCCGTTGCGCCCTCGTCGACGGCGGCCGGCCGCACGGCGAAGCTGGCTTCTCGCTACGCTGAACGCCCGTATTTCATCGAATTCCGTGCCCGCTACGCGCTCAGCTACGGCCATACCTACGTCGTTTTCGGTCGCATGAACTCTGCCGGACAGGCTATCAGTCGCGAAGTTGCAGGCTTGCACCCGAAGTCGGACAGCCCGGTCCCATATGTACTCGGCCATTTCATGCCGGTACCGGCTGAAACGGGATGGAGCGACGGCGACTTGGAGGAACAATACAGGGCGGCGAGCTGGCGCGTGATGCTGACAAAGTCCGAATATGATGAAGTGGTCGCGAAGATACGCAAGCTTCAAGCCAGAGCAGGGCTCTGGCAGGCTTCGGTCTACAACTGCAACGCCTTCACCGGGGATATCGCGCGCTCGATGGGGTATAAGGTTCCATCCAGATACCTTCGGCCCCAGCAATTCGTAACCCAGCTTCGGGAACTGAATACCGGGTCCAAAACCGTCGCGCAAAACGACTGAAGCATGCCTCCCCAAAGCGGGCACCGGTTTGGGGAGAAGACATCCACCGAATCAAAGCTTAAGGGCGGGAGCGGATCGGGAAGACACAACGCGCTTCAGACGCCCGTAAGCTGACCGGGCCTTGCTCCCTGATCCTCCGTCTCCAGACCCATCCTTATCGAGCGCTTGAGCTTGGCCAGTTCCTTCATGAGCGCAGCCCCGTCGCGCCCCGTAAGACCGGCGAAGAGTCCGCCGATCCAGTCGGCATGCCGCGCCGCCATCTTCTGGAACTCGGAATGGCCGAACGGCGTCAGCGCGATGATCTGGACGCGCCGGTCGGCTGGAGACGTCGTGCGCGAGATATGGCCACTCTGCACGAGACGGTCGACCAGCGACGTGATGTTGCCGGCCGACACCATCATGCGCTTCGATACCTCGCCCAGCACCATCCCGTCGGGAGCCCGCTCGAGCTGCGCCAGGAGATCGAAGCGCGGCAGCGTGAAGTCGAACTCCTCGCGCAGGCGCCGCCTGACCTCTGTTTCGACGAGCGTCGTGCAGGTCAGGAGCCGCAGCCACAAGCGCAGTTCGTCGCCGTGGTCTCCCGGTGCTTCGAGCACCTTGGTCTCGCCGTCCAGCCAAGGGTCCGCCAGTTCGTCTTCAGCACTCAAGCGTCTCTCCCGGCCCATACAGATGCGGACAGGCCCAAATTCCTTCAAGCTTGAAGTAGCTGGTTATGCCGGAACATCAAGAAGAATTGCAAGCCCGGTTCAATCGGCTGGATCGCCCAGCGTGTCGGCCATCACCGCACCGCGCTGCCCCATCGGTTGGGGCGGCCCGGTCGTCGAATCGACCGCCGTCTGGTGTTCCAGTTCGGAGTTCAACTCGCCTCCGATGAGCAGCACCAGGACGGAAAGCCAGGTCCAGATCATGAAGCCGACCACGGCACCCAACGACCCGTAGGTGACGTTGTATTGGGCGAAGTTCTCCAGATAGAACGAGAAGCCGATCGATACGACGAGCCAGGCGACCGTCGCGAGCGCTCCCCCCCAGGTGACCCAGCGCCACTTGGCTCTTTCGCGGCTGGGCCCGTACCGATAGATGAGGGAAATGCCGACAGCGATCAGCACCACGATCAGCGGCCATCTGGCGAGCCTTATGACAAGATCCGCCTCGCCGCCGAGATTCACCAGGGCGAGGACCGCGGGAACGATACCGATTGCCGTGATGAGCACCAGGCCGACGGCCATCGCCCCTAAAGTGTACAGGACCGCCACCAGATTGAGGGTAATGAAGCCGCGTTTCTCGCGCTCGTCATAGACGATATTCATCGCCTCGAAGAGCGCTTTGATCCCGCTGTTAGCGCTCCAGAACGCGATGGCGAAGGCAACGAGAAAACTGAGGCTCAACGTCCTTTCGCTTTTGGCGGTGAGCGCATTCAATTGATCGCGGATGATCTTGATGCCGTCTTCCGGCAGCAGGCCGGCCAGATACGACAGGTGGCCCGAGATCGTCGCCGGATCCGCGAAGAAACCGTAGAGGGAAACGAAGGCGGCCAGGGCCGGAAACAAGGCCAGCAGCAGATAGTAGGTGGTTCCGGCGGCGATCAGCATGAGCCGGTCTGCGTCCGCCTCCCTCCACACGCGCCACAACACGTCGCGCCAGCCGCGCCACGTCATTTGCGAGGGCGAATGGGCATTCCGGCCGCGAGCCGCGTCGTCATCGTTCATGCTTCAAGATTCCTGCTGGCAACCAAACGATCGGAACAAACTTTTGTTCGCCCGGTTCAGCTCAAGCACGAACCTAGTGAGACGTGCCGGCGGCGTAGGCCTTCATGAAGAGATCGACGCCGGAGGTTACGATTTCCCTGATCTCCTCGTCGCTCGGCGTCGTGGTGCGGTAGCCGAACAGGCATTGGCGGAAGATCCGCGACGTGCAGAGATCGCCGAACTGGTATGCAGCCAGGTCGAGGTCGGGAATGGCAAGCTTTCCCCCCTCGACTGCACGCGCGAGAAAGGCCATGAGCTTATCATGGCCCCGCTTGGGGCCGCGCTCGTAGAAGCGCAGACCGAGCTCCGGCATCCGCTCGCAGATGCCGATGACCGTGCGCTGAGCGCGCAACACGGCTGGCGCCGTGACCTTCTTGGCCAATGCCACGCCGTAGTCGATCAGGATCTCGCGCAAATCCCCATCATGCTCGAGGGCCTCATAGAGATGAGCGAAAATCGACTGGCGCTCCTCGTCGATCAAAGCCTCGAAGAGGTCTTCCTTGTTCTGGAAATAGACGTAGATCGTGCCTTTGGAGACGCCGGCCTCTCGCGTGATATCGTTCATCGAGGCCGCGTCGAAGCCCATATTGATGAAGACCCGACGCGCGCCGTCAAGGATCTGCCGGCGCTTGATCGGGTCCTGGCCCGCCGCCGGACGCCGACGGCGAAGACAGTCCAGCGCATCGTCCGCCGCATTGTCGGTGGAAGCTGCCTCCCTGGCTTCGTTACCCATCGTTTCCTCGGACTTTTTTTGAACCAAGCGGTTCGATTGCTCTTGATATGCCCACTCTCCTACGCTACGTCAAGTCGAACCGAACGGTTCGGTTTAATTTCAGGAAGTTTCAGTTATGTCCACGCGTGCCGCATCCAAGCATGAAGCCGCTACCGTCAGCCCTCTGCACAGCGTGCCGTCGATGAAGACGGAACAGGAGATCGACAGGACAGCCCCGGTCGCGGAACCGCCGGCGCCGCCTCCGGCCGATGCCCCTGCCTCGAGAAAGAGGTCGGCCAAATCCTTCCTGCTGCCGCTGGCGGTCGTGGCTCTGCTTGCCGGCGGGGGATGGTACGGCTACGGCTACTGGACGGAAGGCCGTTTCCTGATCTCGACGGACGATGCCTATGTCCAGGCCGACATGGCTTACGTCACGCCAAAGATCACCGGCTATGTCGCGCGCCTCGACGCCGAAGAGAACCAGCACGTCAAGGCCGGCGATCCCATCGTCACGATCGACGATGGCGATTACCGGATCGCCTTCGACCAGGCCCAGGCCCAGATCGACGTCCAGAACAAGACGCTGGAGCGCATCAAGGCACAGACCGAAGCCGCGCGCGCCGCGCTCGGCCAGGCCGAGGCCCAAAGGACGTCGGCCGTGGCCGCCGCGAACAATGCCCGGCGCACCGCCGACCGCACGGCGCAATTGTTGAAGACCCATGTGGCAACGCAAGCGCAGCTCGACGACGCGCAAACCGCGGTCGAACAGGCCGATGCGGCGCTGACGGGTGCGGACGCCCAGATCGCCAGCGCCAAGGCCAATATCGGCGTGCTTGAGGCGCAATATCAGGAAGCCCAATCCACCCTGCAGAACCTCACGCTTGCGCGGGACAAGGCCGCACGCGACCTGTCCTTCACCGTCTTGCGCGCGCCCTATGACGGCGTGGTCGGCAATCGTGCGGTCGAACAGGGCGACCTCGTCTCTCCGGGCCAGAAGCTCGCGGTGGTCGTCCCGCTGAACAAGCTTTACGTCGTCGCCAACTTCAAGGAGACGCAGCTCGCCCGTCTCGTGCCCGGCGAAAAGGTGAAGCTTTGGGTCGACGCCGTCGACGGAGCGGCTTTCGAGGGCACCGTCTCGTCGCTGGCACCGGCCTCCGGCGCCGTCTTCTCGCTGCTGCCGCCTGAAAATGCCACCGGCAACTTCACCAAGATCGTCCAGCGTGTACCGGTTCGCATCGATCTTTCCCCGGACGCGCTGGCGTCGGGTAAGCTTCGCGCCGGCCTCTCCGTCATCGTGGACGTCGATAGCCGGACCGCGCCCGCAACCAAGACCGCGAGCCTCGACTGAACGCTGGAGCCTCGCAATGGCCACTGCCACCACAGCAGCCATCCCCGCGCGCCGCGCGCCGTCGCAGGAGGCGATGCCGAGCACGCGCCGTACCGTCGCCTTCCTGGCGATGGTGTTCGGCATGTTCATGGCCATCCTCGACATCCAGATCGTGTCGGCCTCTCTCGCCGAGATCCAGGCGGGCTTGAGCGCCAGCTCCGATGAGATCGCCTGGGTCCAGACCTCCTACCTGATCGCGGAGGTGGTCATGATCCCGTTGTCGGGCTTTCTGGCGCGCCTGCTTTCGACGCGGGTCCTCTTCACGATTTCCGCGGCCGGTTTCACCCTCGCCAGCGCGCTCTGCGCCACGGCCACCAGCATCGATCAGATGATCGTCTACCGGGCGATCCAGGGCTTCATCGGCGGCGGCATGATCCCCAGCGTCTTTGCCGCCGCTTTCACCATTTTTCCGCCATCGCGCCGCGCGGTGGTGTCCCCCATGATCGGGCTCGTCGCCACGCTCGCGCCGACCATCGGGCCGACGGTCGGCGGCTACATCAGCCACGCCATGTCCTGGCACTGGCTGTTCCTCATCAACGTGGTGCCCGGCATCTTCGTCTCACTGGCGGCCTGGACGCTGATCGACTTCGACAGGCCGGAGCGGGGCCTGCTCTCGAAGTTCGACTGGTGGGGTCTGATCGGCATGGCAGCTTTTCTCGGCTCGCTCGAATATGTGCTCGAGGAAGGTCCTCGCAACGACTGGCTGCAGGACCAGACCGTCTTCGTCTTCTCGGTCGTGCTGGCGATCGGCGCTGTCGTGTTCTTCTATCGCGTCTTCACGCAGGAAGAGCCGATCGTCGACCTGCGGGCATTCACCGATGTGAACTTCGCGTTCGGGTCGGTCTTCTCCTTCACCATGGGCATAGGCCTCTATGGCCTGACCTATCTGTACCCGCTCTTCCTCGGGCGCATCCGCGGTTACGATTCCCTGATGATCGGCGAGGCGCTGTTCGTTTCCGGCCTCGCCATGTTCATGACCGCGCCGCTTGCCGGATTCCTGTCGACCCGCATGGACCTGCGCGCCATGATGATGATCGGCTTCCTGGGCTTTGCCGCCGGCACGTGGCGAATGACCTATCTGACGGCCGACTGGGATTTCTACGAACTGCTCGTCCCGCAGATCCTGCGCGGCATGTCACTCATGCTGTGCATGGTGCCGATCAACAATCTGGCGCTTGGAACCCTGCCGCATGACCGGCTGAAGAACGCGTCGGGCCTTTTCAACCTGACGCGCAATCTCGGCGGCGCGGTCGGCCTGGCCGTCATCAACACGGTCCTCATCCGGCGCAACGACTTCCACTATGGCAGGCTCGCCGAGCATGTGACCTGGGCCAATCCGGAAGCGGTCAAGAGGCTCGACGACATGACGCGCAACTTCGAGTCGCACGGCCTCGACGGCCCGACCGCGGCGCTGTCGAAGCTGAGCGGCATGGTCGCCCAGCAGGCGACGCTCATGTCCTTCGCGGACGTATTCTATCTGCTGACGGTGCTCTTCGCCTCGCTAGCGGTCTTCGCCATGCTGATGCGAAAGCCACCCGCCTCGGCCGGAGGTGGCGGCGGACACTGAGCGGCAAGGAAAATCCTCGACAGCGATCGAAGCGACGCCGTGGCCGAGGGACGGGGTCGTACCGAGACCTTTGCGCCCGCTCTATTCGTATCGGCCCAGCACCTGTTCCACTTCCGCAAGGCTCGGCATGGATGGCGCGGTGCCGTGCCGCGTGACCGAAATGCCGGCCACTGCGCAGGCGAAGCGGACGGCCTCGACCCCGGTCAGCCCGCGCGCCAACGCGACGGCGAAGCCGCCGTTGAAGGCGTCGCCAGCCCCGGTCGTCTCCACGACCGGCCCCACGTTGAAGGCCGGCACGTGCTCGGATTGCGCGCCGGTGTGGAGCAGCGCACCTTGTTCGCCGAGCGTGACGATGACCGCCCCGGCACCTTTCCGCAACAGGATGTCGGCAGCCTGGCGGGCGCTGTCGACGGAATCCACGGCGATGCCGGTCAGGGCCTCGGCCTCCATCTCGTTCGGGGTGAGATAATGACAGAGCGGGAAGATATCGTCGGGTAGCGGCGCGCCCGGCGCGGGGTTGAGGATCGTCGTCACATCCGCGCCGCGCGCTATGGCCAACCCGTGGCGGGCCGCTTCGATCGGCTGCTCGAGCTGGGTCACGAAGACATTTGCCGAGCGGATAAGCGCCTCATTGGCTTCTATGTCGGCGGGCGAGATGAGCGTCGCGGCACCCGGAGAAACGATGATGGCATTGTCGCCGCTCTTTTCCTCCACGAAGATATAGGCTGCCCCCGTATAGCTTTCCGGCGTCTCGATGACGACGGGCTTAACCCCTGCCTCCGTCCAGGTCGCGACCGCCATCTCGGCGAAAGCGTCACGGCCGAGCCGGGTGATGAAGCTGACATTGCCCCCCAGCCTGCCTGCCGCGACGGCCTGGTTCGAGCCCTTGCCGCCGGGGCCTAGCTTGAATGCCGTTCCGAGGATGGTCTCGCCCATGCGGGGCTGCCGCGCCGCCCGATAGGCGGTGTCGGCGACGAATACGCCGAGGACGACGATCGGCAGGCCGCTCATGCGGCATCCGGGCCGATCACGCCCTTTCGGAAGGCAAAACATCCATAGAAGCGGCGTTCGCCTGTCTGGACCACGCAATAGGCCTGCCGGGCGCGTTCATAGAAGGCATAGCGCTCGACGCCGATCATCGGCCAGGAGCGGCCCTCCGCGGCGTCGATCGCCGTTTGCACCTCCTGCTGCACCGGCGGGATCTCGGAGGAATTGCCAACGATTTCCATGCGCGCGGCCGCATCGTCGACGAAACTGTCGAGCGGATAGAGCGACAGGATGGCCGCCGCCGCCTCTCCCGCGGTGACGTTGTCGATCCTGAGCAGCCGGCCGAGCCGGGTTTGCCTCGCGATCGAGTCCGCCGGGAAGTTGGTGTCGCAGATGATGAGGTCGTCGCCATGGCCCATCGCCCTCAAGGCGTAGAGCACATCGGCGTTGAGAAGCGGGCTTATTCCCTTGAGCATGGATTTCCTCTCCAACGCCGCACCGGTGGCGCGGCGAACAATCAGATACGCTGCGCGCTGGCCGCGTCGAACAGATGCACATGGCTCGGGCGCGGCCGCAGGCGGATCGTATCGCCGGGCTTGAAGTCGTGTCGTTCGCGGAACAGCGCGACCATGTCGCTTTCGCCGAAACGGAGGAACACCATGGTTTCGGAGCCGGTCGGCTCGACCACCGAGATGCGCGCCGGAAAACCCTCGTCCGATAGTTCCAGATGCTCGGGCCTGATGCCGAAGATCACCGGCTGGCCCTCCCCGGCCTGGTGACGTCCGGTGACGGCCAGACGGGTCCCGTTCACGTCGACCGCCTGGGTGGTTCCGCCGGCGACGGTGCCCTGGAGCATGTTCATCGCCGGCGAACCCAGGAAGCCTGCGACGAATGTGTTGACCGGCCTGTCGAACAGTTCGAGCGGGGCGCCCATCTGCTCCACCCGCCCGTCCTGCATGACGACGATCTTGTCGGCCATGGTCATCGCCTCGACCTGGTCGTGCGTGACATAGACGGTTGTCGTCCTCAGGCGCTGATGCAGTTCCTTGATCTCGGTGCGCATCTGCACCCTGAGCTTTGCGTCGAGGTTGGAAAGCGGCTCGTCGAACAGAAAGACCTCGGGGTCCCGCACGATCGCCCGGCCCATGGCGACGCGCTGGCGCTGGCCACCGGATAGTTGACGCGGATAGCGATCGAGGAACGGCACCAGGCCGAGGATTTCCGCCGCCTGCTTGATGCGCTTGTCGACCTCGGCCGCATTCGTCTTTCGCAGCCTCAGCGCGAAGGCCATGTTGTCCTTGACCTTCATGTGCGGATAGAGCGCGTAGTTCTGGAACACCATGGCGATGTCCCGCTCGGAGGGTGGCAGGTTGTTGACCACGCGGTCGCCGATCGAGATCGCCCCGCCGGTGATGCTTTCCAGGCCGGCGATCATCCGCAGCAATGTGGACTTGCCGCAACCGGATGGCCCGACCAGCACCACGAACTCGCCATCGGCTATGTCGATGTCGACGCCATGAATGACCTCCACTTCGCCGAAGGCCTTGCGTACCTGACGTACAGAGACTTTTGCCATGCTTCCTCCCGCCGCAGTTCTCCTCCGGGCGACGCCACCGAAGAACAGACGAGGCGAGCCATCATGTCAACCGCGCTTATGACGAGCCTCGCTTTTTCGTGCCGTCGAGCCTGCCCGCCCGACAGCATCGGAATGCCCCGATGCTGTATATCTCGTTGTTTTCGCGCCTTCGTTGCGCAGTATCGGCACCGCTGTTCGATACAATGCACTGCATTCGTATGCGCCGCAGGTCAGTTTCGTCTCCCTATCGCTTTTGTTGACTTGAAAAAGACTTGCGCCCCATACTGGCTCCGCGTCGTCGAGCCGGAGGAGGTGCGACGCTCGGATATGCGCCGATCAGCGTGTCGGCCAGCCGGCATGCATGGCTCGACACGTGGTGCCGCGGATCCATGCCACCGCGACATCGGCGGGATGGCATCCGGTTCCGAGGGAGGAATTCCATGAAAGTGCATGTGTACGAGCGGCTCATGGCCATGCAGGCCAGCCGAAGGAATGTTCTCAAGGCTGCCGCCGGCGTTTCGGCCCTGGCGCTCGGCGCCACGAGCGGATTGGGCGCGTTCGCTCCGAAGACGCGGGCGCAGGACAATTTGCGTGCCGAGATCCTCAAGATCCCTGGGGTCGGTAAGGGCTCGCCGACGGACGCGGACTGGCAGAAGGTCGGCGAAATGTGTCTTGGCGGCACCAAATCGACCGTGAAGGAAGGCGAATTCGCCGGCGTCGAGCTCACCTTCATGGGGCTGAACAACCAGAACCTTCACAACTTCCTGTTCCGCGGCTTCCTGAAGCCCTGGGAGGCCTATACGGGCGCCAAGATCAACTGGATCGACCTCGCGCAGGCCGACTACAATGCCCGCCTGCAGCAATCGATCGCGACCGGTACGGTCGACTTCGACATCATCGAGATGGGCGCGCCCTTCGAGGGCGACGTCTGCGGCAAGGGCCTCGCCTCGGAGATGCCCGACTGGGTGAAGGACCTCATCGAGATGGACGACTATGTCGGCTACCTCAAGGCGCCGGTCGGCACCTGGGAAGGCAAGACCTACCGCATCTCGATCGACGGCGATTGCCACACGCTGAGCTACCGCAAGGACGTTTTCGAGAACCCCGATTTCGCGGCTGCCTGGAAGTCCGAAGGCAACCAGGGCGAATGGAAGGTCCCGACGACCTGGCAGGAGATGCAGGCCGCTACCAAATTCCTGAAGGGCAAGAAGGATCCGCTGACCGGCCTCGAGGCCTACGGCTATCTCGACCCGCTCAAGGGCTGGGGCGGTTTCGGCTTCTACTTCCTGGAAAGCCGTGCCACCGCCTATGCCAAGCACCCGGACGACAAGGCCTGGCTGTTCGACCCCGACACGATGAAGCCGCGCGTGAACAATCCGGCCTTCGTGCGCGCCATTCAGGACGTTCTCGACGTGATGTCTGCCCAGCCGCCGGACCAGATCAACGCCGACCCCGGCACCACTGCCTTCCAGCAGTTCCTGGCCGGCACCGGCTCGGCCTTGAGCTGGTGGGGGGATGTCGGGTCGATGGCCCGCACCTCCGACACCTCCGTCATCGGCGAAGTCGCCAACTTCTCGATCCTGCCGGGCTCGGACGATGTCTGGAACCATGGCAAGGGGGAATGGGAGAAGCTCGCTTCCGGGCCCAACTTCGCGCCCAACATGGCCTATATCGGCTGGGGCGTTTACGTGATGGCCCGCGTCGACGGCGACGAAAAGAAGAAGAAGGCTGCCTGGTCGGCCGCCGCCCATCTCGGCGGCAAGGACCTCTCGCTGTGGTGCTCGGCCTACCCCTCCGGCTTCCAGCCCTACCGCAACTCCCATTTCAACTACGACGAATGGGAGGCTGCCGGCTACGACCGGGCCTATATCGAGGACTATCTCGGCTCCAATCGGGACTCCTACAACCACCCGAACGCCGCGATCGAACCGCGCATCCCCGGCATCTTCCAGTATTATTCCGTGGCCGAGGACGAACTCGCCAAGACCTTCGCCGGCCAGTACAAATCGGCGCAGGAAGGCGCGGACGCGATCGCCGCGGCCTGGGAGAAGATCACCGATCAGATCGGGCGGGAGAACCAGATCAAGCTCTACAAAACTTCTCTGGGCGTGTGACCAACGGAGCATCGCGTGCCTTAGCGGCCGGCGGGAACTTCTCCGCCGGCCCCAATTCTGACCGCGTATCGGTGACATGATGCAAGACGCATCGGCTCTCGAAGCCGTTCCAAGGGATATCGTGGCGCCCGAGCCGGTGTCGGCGGCTCGGCAACGGCTGGGTCAATTCGTGCTGGTCGCCGGCTGGGCCGTTCTACTCGCTACCCTCGCCCTCCAGATCCTCTCCAGCGCGGGGCTCATCTACCGGGGCTTCGACAATTGGCGGCCCCTCGTCTACGCCTATCTCGCCTGGGCTCTTGCTTTCGGGTGGGCCCAGGCGCTGCGGCGCGGCAGCGACGGCTCGAAGGCGCTGTTCGTCCTGCCGGCCGTGCTGTTCATCGCCGCGATGGTGGTCTTCCCGCTGGTGTTCGGCCTCTACATCGCCTTCACCAACTGGAACCTCTCCGCCTTCGAGGGCCGCAGGTTCAATGGGCTCGACAATGTCCGGCAAATGATGGCCGACCCGTTCTACTGGAACGCGCTCGCCAACATGATCTGGTACACGCTTTCGGTCCTGGTCGAATATGCCATCGCCTTCGGCCTGGCGCTGCTGCTCAATTCGCAGATCCGCGGCCGCAAGTTCTTCCGTGTCGTCTTCCTCCTGCCGCTGATGCTTTCGCCGGTGGCGGTGAGCTGGATGGTCGGCAAGTCGATGATGGAGATCCGCTTCGGGCCGGTTGCGAACCTCGCCCGCTGGCTGGGCTGGGAAAGCCCCTCCTTCTTCACCGACCCGTGGCTCGCCAAGCTGTCGATCATGGCGATGGACGCCTGGACCTTCATCCCGCTGATGATGATCATGCTGCTCGCCGGCCTCCAGGCGCTGCCGCGCGACGTGCTGGAGGCGGCCAGGGTCGACGGCGCCAATGCCTGGCAGAGCTTCTGGAAGGTGGTCTTCCCGCTGACCCTTCCCGTCTCCATCACGGCGATCATGATCCGCATCATCTTCAAGCTGAAGATCGCCGACATCATCATCAACGTCACCTCGGGCGGACCGGGCGGGGCCACGGATTCGGTGACGAGCTTCATCTACCGCGAATATCGCGACCGCTCGAATGTCGGCTACGGCACGCTGCTGGCCATGGTCTATCTCGTGCTGATCGTGATCGCGCTCACCTTGATGCTCAACATCGCCGGCCGCTGGCTGCGCGGCTACGGGCAGGAGGAGGCTTGATCGTGTTGCCTCTTGCCTGGCAGGTCCCCCTCTCCACGTTCGTCCGCGAAGGAGGCGGCGTGATCCCATGACAGCCATCGACCTGCCGCACCCGACCGTTGCCCCCGCCGAAAGCGCCTCCGGCCGCATTCGCCACATCGCGGCCCGCGTCGCCATCTACGGCATCCTGATCCTGTGGGCCTTCATCTGCCTGTTCCCGATCTTCTGGACGGTGACCACCTCCTTCAAGATCGCGCCGGACGTGATGAAGGGAAATCTCATCCCCTTCGTCGATTTCTGGCCGCAATGGAAAGGCTGGCAGTCGCTCGGGCTCTCGCCCGACACGATCTTCCAGACCTCGACCGTGCGGGACGAATTCCTGAAGCGTTTCTGGAACAGCGTCGTGGCCTCGGTCGTGGCGTCCTTCCTGGCGCTGGTGATCGGCTCGCTCGCCGCCTACGGGCTCAGCCGTTTCTCCTACCGGTTCCTCTGGATGCGAAACAAGGACATCTCCTTCTTCTTCCTGTCCCAGCTCATCCTGCCGCCCGTCGTTCTCGCCCTGCCCTTCCTGGTGCTCTACAAGGAGATCGCACTGCTCGACACGCGCGTCGGCCTCATCCTCGTCTACACGCTGATGGTGCTGCCGATCGTCATCTGGATCATGCGCGACCAGTTCAAGGCCATTCCGGTCGAGCTCGAGGAAGCGGCCCTCGTCGACGGGCTCACCGTCTGGGGCGCCTTCCTGCGCATCGTCTTGCCCATTGCCCTGCCTGGCATGGTGGCGGCCTTCATCCTGGCGCTCATCCTGTGCTGGAACGAGTATTTCTTCGCCTCGCTGCTCACCAGCACCGAGGCCAAGACGCTGCCGGTGATGGTGGCGAGCCAGACCGGCAGCCAGGGCATCAACTGGTGGGCTATGGCCGCGCTTTCGACCGCCGCGATCGCCCCGCTGATCATCGTTGGCATCGTTCTGGAACGCTATATCATCGCGGGCATGGCGACAGGCGCGGTGAAATAATAGGGAACAGACTGAAAATGAAGACACGGCATTTCGACCGGCTCGGCAATGGCGGCATCGATTTCACCGAGCTGGGATTCGGCACCGCACCGCTCGGCAATCTCTACCGGGCGATCTCCGACGAAGACGCGCGCCGCATCCTCGACACGGCCTGGGAGGCGGGCTGCCGCTATTTCGATACCGCGCCGCTCTACGGCCTCGGCCTTTCCGAGACCCGCCTCAACCCCTTCCTGCGTGGAAAGAAGCGCGACGGCTACGTCCTATCCAGCAAGGTCGGGCGGCTCCTGAAAGTCTGCCCGCCGGAGGAGAGGACGGGCATCGGCAAGTTCTTCGACACGCCGACCCGCCGCGAGGTCTACGATTATACCTATGACGGGGTGATGCGCTCCTTCGAGGCCTCGCTCGAACGCCTCGGCGTCGACCGCATCGATATCCTCTACGCCCACGATCTCGACGTTTTCAACCACGGCACGCAGGAGGCGCTCCAGGCGCGCCTAGACCAGTTGATGTCCTCGGGCTACTACGCGCTGCTCTCGCTGCGCGACCAGGGCGTGATCAAGGCCTTCGGCGCCGGCGTCAACGAATGGCAGCCCTCCCAGTGGTTGGCCGAGCGCGGCGACTTCGATCTCTTCCTGCTCGCCGGCCGCTACACGCTGCTCGAGCAGGAGGCGCTGCAATCCTTCCTGCCGCTCTGCGAAAAGCGCGGCATCGGCATCGTTCTCGGCGGGCCCTACAATTCCGGCATATTGGCGACGGGCGCCCGGCCCGGCGCCTACTACAACTATTCGGAAGCGCCGCAGGAGATCCTCGACAAGGTCGCGCGCATCGAAGCCGTCTGCCGCCGCCACGGCGTGCGCCTCATCGAAGCCGCACTTCGTTTCCCGCTGCTCCATCCCCGCGTCATGTCGGTCATCCCCGGCGGTCAGGCCGTCGAGGAGGCAAGAAGCAACCGCGCCGTCTACGACGCGGCGATCCCCGGCGCGTTGTGGAATGAGCTCAAGGCGGAGGGGTTGATGAGGGCGGATGCGCCTGTGGGTTAGGGCTTGTCGCTGGCAACGTCTCGCGGAGTATTTGACCGTCGGAATGCCCCTCATCGGCCTGCCGGCCACTTCTCCCCGTCAAGACGGGGAGAAGATCGCTGTCTTCTGCGCTTTCCCCAATCACCAGCGTAACGGAATGGATCCAGTCCACGGGCAAGCCCGTGGACGGGGTCACGTCGCCATCGCTCGCTCGGCGCCGGCCCGAGGATGACGAAGTTTCTATGTCGATGCCAATCGCCAACGTTGGTGATTTGTGCAGGCCCTCAACGCCGTCGTCATCCTCGGACGGGAGCCCGCGCCAGCGGGCGAGCTGATCCGAGGATCCATTCCGTTACCTTTGGGCAACCCACCAAACGGTGCAGAACAAAATGGCCGAAGCGGTACCAGCAACAACCCCGCTCTTCGAGCTTTCCGTGCATCGCACGACGTAGGGCTGGGGCCGGCAGGACAGCGACGGGCGGCTCACGAGCCGCGTGAGATTCACGCCGTCTTCGCCACCACCAGGTCGAGCTCCTCCACCATCGCGTCCCGCATGATGAATTTCTGCGGCTTGCCGGTCACCGTCATCGGCAGTTCGGCCTTGAAGCGGAAGTAGCGCGGCACCTTGTAGTGGGCGATCTGGTCGCGGCAGTAGTCGCGCATCTCCTCTTCCGTGACGGTCTGGCCGGCGAGCGGCACGATCCAGGCGCAGAGTTCCTCGCCATATTTGGGATCCGGCACGCCGAACACCTGGACCTCGCGCACCTTGGGATGGCGGTAGAGGAATTCCTCGACCTCGCGCGGATAGATGTTCTCGCCGCCGCGGATGACCATGTCCTTCACCCGGCCGACAATGTTGCAATAGCCTTCGTCGTCGATGGTCGCGAGGTCGCCCGTATGCATCCAGCCGTCCTCGTCGATGGCCTCGGCGGTACGCTCGGCGTCGTCCCAATAGCCGGACATCACCGAATAGCCCCGGGTGCAGAGCTCGCCGGGCGCGCCGGCCGGCAGCGTCGCCCCGTCGTCGCCGACGATCTTGACCTCGACATGCGGATGGACCCGCCCGACCGTCGAGACGCGGCGCTCGAGCGGATCGTCGACCGCGCTCTGGAACGAGACCGGGCTGGTTTCTGTCATGCCATAGGCGATCGTCACCTCGTTCATATGCATGCTACCGATCACGCGCTTCATCACCTCGATCGGGCATGGGGCGCCGGCCATGATGCCGGTGCGCAGCGACGAGAGATCGAAGCTCTTGAATTCCGGATGGTCGAGCATGGCCACGAACATGGTCGGCACGCCATAGAGTGCGGTGCATTTCTCGGCCTCGACGGCCCGAAGCGTCGCGGTGGGATCGAAGCCTTCGCCGGGGAACACCATGGTCGCGCCCTTGGAGACGCAGCCGAGCGAACCCATCACCATGCCGAAGCAATGATAGAAGGGAACGGGAATGCACAGCCGGTCTTCCGTGGACAGGTTCATCGCCGCGGTGACGAAATGCCCGTTGTTGACGATGTTGGTGTGGGTCAGCGTCGCGCCCTTGGGTGCGCCCGTGGTGCCGCTGGTGAACTGGATGTTGATCGCATCGCTGGGCCGCAGCGCTGCCGTCGCGGCGTCGAGCCGGCCGCGCGGCACAGCCTTGCCGTTCTCCATGATCTCGGCGAAGCCGAACATGCCGGGGCTTTTCTCCTCGCCCATCAGGATGACCGACCGGAGCGAGGGCAGTTTCTGAGCGCGCAGTTCTCCGGGGGCGCAGTGGTCGAGCTCGGGCGCGAGCGAGCGCAGCATGCCGACATAATCCGACGACTTGAACTTCGACGCCGTGACCAGGGCCGCGCAGCCTACCTTGTTCAGCGCATAGTCCAGCTCGAAGATGCGATAGGCCGGGTTGATGTTGACGAGGATCGCGCCGATGCGCGCCGTCGCATATTGGGTGACCAGCCACTCCCAGCGGTTGGGCGACCAGATGCCGACGCGGTCGCCCTTGCCGAGCCCCAGCTTGATGAGACCGCCGGCGAAGGCGTCGACCTCCTGCTCGAGCTGATCCCAGCTAAGCCGCCTGCCCTGCTCCGGAAACACCGCCGCGTCGCGCGGGCCATTGCCGGCTACGGCGAGCTGCAGGAGCTGGGGGATCGTCAGAGTGAGAAGCGGTTCGGACGTGTCGCCCGCCACGTGAGCCAGCCCATCCCGGGGGATGCGGCCGGGTTTCGCGCTGTCTGTGCTCGTCATGGGAACCTCCTGCTCATTCGAAACGGCAGCCTATCGATCTCTCGGCGGCAAGGCCAGCCGATTGATAAGGTTGAATGTTTTCCCTCAACTACCGGGAATTGCCGTCCCGGGATAGCGCCAAGGTGGGAGGATGCGCGGAATCCAGAAAAACATTTCTTGCGAAGAGATCATCAAATAAGCCAAATTGCCCGCATTGCAGGGCGACTCCGCTAAACTGCGGTAAAATTGAGGGTGAGGGGCCCTCCACACCACATGGCATACCTAACTGGCGGCAGCTTTCTGGTGAGCCGAACTCTGGCGGCGTTTTGCGTTTTGCTGTTTCTCGGTTGTGCCGCGAATGCTGAAGTGACCATCACCAGCACCAGCCCTTCCACCTATTCGACAGCCGGTCAAACCATCACCGTCAACTTCAGTGTCGGGGAGGCGGCCGCATGGTCACGGCGATCAATTCCATCGACATTGGGAGATCGCTCGGGCCCCTGACCTGCGATCGGCCATTTCCCTTCGATGTGGGCGTCTATGCGAACTGCTCCGGCACCATTCAGATCGACAGCGCGGACACCTCGGCTCCCATGATCGTTTTGGCCGGAAGCTATAGCCTGTCGACCAACGGCCCGACCGTCGCTGGCGGCATACCGGCATACTATGTCAGCAACACCAATGGACCGCCCCTGGTTCTTTCAATCGCCCCAACCCATGGAACGATCATCGGCGGGACAAGCGTAACGATCACCGGTTCCAACTTCGCCATCGCCACGGACGCCAGCATCGACGGGCAGCCCATCGCGGATTTCCAGGTGTTGTCGGATACGCAGATCCGGGGCACCGTGCCCCGCGGCAGTTCAGTGGGCGCCAAGGACATCGTGGTCAGGAACCCGTTTGGCTCTACCGTGTTGAACTTCGCGTATACTTATGATCCACCGACGCTGGTCAGTTCCCCCGCCGAGGGCGCGCTTCCCTCGGCAACCGGAGGAACAGCGTATTCGCAAGCCTTCACGACCTCCGGCGGAACCGATCCATACACCTATTCCGTTCAGAGCGGGAACTTGCCGGCCGGGATGGCTCTCTCTTCGGGTGGAACATTGTCTGGTACGCCTACGAGCGGCGGAATGTTCAATTTCACCATCCGCTCAACGGATGGCATGGGCTTTACCAAGGATTCCGCCTATTCTCTCACTGTAGCTGCTCCACCGATTGTGGTCTCGCCCGCAAGCTTGCCGAGCGCCACGGCCGGCGTGGCCTATAGCCAGACGCTGACCGCGTCGGGAAGCAACGCGCCATACACCTTTTCCATAGAGGCCGGCACCTTGCCGGCGGGCATGGCGTTCAGCTCCGGCGGCGTGCTTTCAGGCACGCCGAGCGCGGCCGGCAGCTACACTTTCACGGCGAGAGCGACCGACCAGTACGGCTTTTCCGGCAGCCGGAGCTACACGCTCGCCGTCTATACCCCTTCCCTAGTCATCACGCCCGTAACCCTGCCGAACGCGACGGCCGGCGTGACCTACAGCCAGACGCTGACCGCGTCGGGAGGAACCTCGCCCTACACCTTCTCGCTTCGGGCCGGCTCGCTGCCGCCGGGCACCGCTTTCAGCTCAGGCGGCGTCCTTTCAGGCACGCCGACCACTGCCGGCAGCTATAGTTTCACCGTGAGAGCGACCGACGATCTCGGCTTCTTCATCGACCAGAATTACACGGTCGCCGTCAGCGCCCCCTCCCTCGTCATCGCGCCCGCAAGCTTGCCGAGCGCCACCGGTGGCGTGGCCTATAGCCAGACCCTGACCGTGTCGGGAGGAACCTCGCCCTACACCTTCTCGCTTCGGGCCGGTTCCCTGCCGCCGGGCATGGCCCTCAGCTCCGCCGGCGCTGTCTCGGGCACGCCGACGACAGCCGGCAGCTATACTTTCACCGTGCGAGCGACCGACGATTTCGGCTTCTTCGTCGACCAGGACTACACGATCGCCATCGGTGTCCCCTCCCTGACCATCGCGCCCGCGAGCTTGCCGAACGCCATAGGCGGCGTGGCCTACAGCCAGACGCTGACCCCGTCGGGTGGAACCTCGCCCTACACCTTCTCGCTTCGCGCCGGGTCCCTGCCGCCGGGCGTGGCCTTCAGCTCCGCTGGCGCCTTTTCGGGCACGCCGACCACCGCCGGCAGCTACGCCTTCACCGTGAGAGCGACCGACAATCTCGGCTTCTTCATCGACCAGAATTACATGGTCGCCGTCGGCACCCCCTCCCTCGCCATCGCGCCGGCAAGCTTGCCGAACGCCACCGGCGGCGTGGCCTACAGCCAGACGCTGACCGCGTCGGGAGGAACCTCGCCCTATGCCTTCTCGCTTCCGGCCGGGTCCCTGCCGCCGGGCATGACCCTCAGCTCCGGCGGCGTTCTCTCAGGCACGCCCACCGCGGCCGGCAGCTACAGCTTCACCGTGAGGGCGACCGACCAGCTCGGCTTCTTCGTCGACCAGGGCTACAGCGTCGTGATCGACCCGATCGTACCGGTGGCGCGGAATCGAACCCTGCAGGTGATGTCCGGCGCGACGGCGACCGTAAACCTGACCGAGGAGGCCAGCGGCGGTCCGTTCACGGCGGCCGCCCTCATCACCCCACCGCCGGCCTCGCAGGGGAGCGCCACGATCTCCGGCGGACCGGACTACAAGTTGATCTTCACCGCGACCGGGACCGCCTCCGGCGTGGTGGCATTGAGCTACACGCTCTCCAACGCCTGGACCACGTCGGCGCCTGCCACGATAACCGTCGAGATCGTTGCCCGGCCCGACCCATCCAGGGATAGCGAGGTCATCGGCCTTGTGAACGCGCAGATCGATTCGGCGCGCCGCTTCGCAACGGCACAGACCCAAAATTTTCAGAGGCGGCTCGAACAGCTTCACGATGAGCGAAGCCGTCATGCCAATTCCGTCAATATCCAGCTCGGCGAAACGGGCAATGACGAACTTGGCTATAGGCAGGAAATGCCGGAGTCACCGGCGCTTTCGGCACTCGGCTACGCTGTCGGAGGCGACCGCACGGCCGGCGCTGCAGCCACAAAGACGCATCCCCACGAGGGCGCATGGAGCGATCTTGCCGTCTGGAGCGGAGGTTTCGTGGATTTCGGCTCCCGCGAAAAGGGCGCCGTCGATCTGAGCGAGACGCTGGTTGGCGTGAGCGGCGGCGTGGACTACCGCTTCTCCAAGAATTTCGTGGGCGGCGTCGGCATCGGCTACGGCCATGACGCCGTCGACGTCGGCACGAACGGCACCTCGAGCGAGGGCAAGGCGTTGAGCGCCGCGCTCTATGGAAGCTACAGCCCGCAGCCGCGCATCTTCCTGGATGGGCTCCTGGGTTACAGCCGCCTCGATTTCGACAGCCGCCGCTTCGTGACCGATACGGGTGACTTCGCGGAAGGCCAACGAAATGGCCAGCAGGTCTTCGGCTCGCTCTCGCTGGCATATGAGCACCGGGCCGGCAGCCTCCTGCTCTCCCCCTATGCCAGCATGGAGACATCCTGGTCACAGCTCGACGGCTTCGACGAGAGCGGCGCCGGCCTCTACAATCTCACCTATGGCGACCAGTCGACCTCGGCGATCGCCGGCGTGCTCGGCCTCAAGCTATCCTATTCGATGCCCGCCGATTGGGGCGTGTTCACACCGCGAGGGCGGCTTGAATACACGCACGACTTCTCCGGCTCGAGCCGCGCCACCCTCGGCTATGCCGACGTTCCCGGTCCCCTGCCCTATGGCTTCGACACCGACATCTTCAGCCGCGATTATCTCGGCCTCGAGATCGGCTTCGACGCGGAGTTCAACAACAGCTGGCTGATTGGGATGGATTACCGCACGGCATTCGGGTTCGACGGCAACTCGCAGGACCATACGATCGGTATCAAGATCAGCACGCAGTTTCATTGAGCGGGCCTTGGTTGATCGAGGCCCCCAAGACGAGCCCCAGGTTGACAGTCTACGCTGCCTATCGAGACAAGCTTTTGGTGGCAGCCGGTATAATTGCGCAGGGCTGATGTACAGGCCGCAGGTTGCGGCTGTTCTCACGTGACATCGGACCAATAACTTGCGGCTCAAAGTCGGCTATTACAAAGACATCTGCGGACTGGCCGGAAGCCACCCATGCAGGACATGCGGAGCCGATGCCGCATGTCCATCGACGGCCATCTGGACCTCGCCGCATCCCGAAAATCGGCATCCGCACTTAGATCTCCGGCAACCCTCGGGCAAATTCCAAACTGGAGAAGGCGCTCAAGCGTTGCGCCAAACGGCCTGCATCTTCCTGGTATTCTTCTCCTCGGGCTCGTTCGCGATCAGCGCGTGCGCCGCCGACTTCACCGTGATGTCTCCGGTCTCGTCGAACAGGTGACGCAGGCAGCACAGAATATCGTAGCGGATCAGCGCGGCATTTTTCTCCTCGGACGCTGACCGGCACCGCTCTCCAAGCTTCTCCAGCAGACGAAGCCGGACCTCGCCATCCACCAACCCGACTTGCCACAGGGAGGTGAGCACGTGCCGGGCGGTTACGAAGCGCTCGTCGTGGGTGACCGCGACCAGCGCGTCGAAGCCGCTGAGCACCGTAGCGCGCGATGCGCCTGCCGCCGCCAACCGGGTGAGGAACTGGCCCGCGATCGAGCGGACGCGGTTGTCGCGGTGGCGCAACAGCGGCACGACCAGCTGCCATGCAGCGTCGGCCCAGGCGACGGGCTGCGCCGTCAATTGCTGGAGCTGGGTGAAGTCGTCGCCCTGACTGTCTCGTTCTCCCGAAGCGAGACGATCCAGCGCGCTCCGTACCTCAAGGGGCACGTCGGTCGTCGCACTGTCGCTCACGGCCGCATCCCCATCAATGCTGCTGGGCGATCTGGATCAAGTTGCCGCAAGTGTCGTCGAACACCGCGGTGGTGACAGGCCCCATGGCGAGGGGTGGCTGCGTGAAGACGACGCCGAGCGCGGATAGACGCGCGTGCTCGGCCTGAACATCGTCCACCCCGAACGAGGTGATCGGGATGCCGTCGGCGACGAGCGCGGCCTTGAACGGCTTCGCCGCAGGGTGCGCGTCAGGCTCCAGCACGAGCTGCACGCCGTCGGGATCGGCGGGGGCGACCAGAGTCAGCCAGCGGTGCTCACCCATGGGAATGTCGAGCTTGGGCTGAAAGCCCAGAACGTCGCGGTAGAAGCGCAGCGCCTTCTCCTGGTCATCGACCAGCACGCTCGTCAGCACGATCTTCATCAGCGGTATTCTCCTCCGTTTCCAACGGCTCGGTGAGGGGCCGCAACCACACATCCCACATCTGCCGCAGCGGCATGCGTTCCAAGAAATGGTGCTTGCTGCGCCAGCGCCATTCGGTGCGGACCAAGCCCGCCTCTTCCAGAGAGAGGAGGTGCTTCGACAGGGCCTGCCGCGAGAGGCTGGCCCCATACCAGTTGATAAGCCGAACGTGCAGCTCAAACAGCGTCTGGCCGTCACGCTCCGCCAGCTCATCCACGATGCGCCGCCGCGTCGGATCGGCCAGCGCGCGGAAAAGGCGGTCGAGGTCCATGACCTACTGATAGCCCGCAGGGAGAAGTCATGCAACCCAATGGTTGCATGACTGGGCGGACGCGGCTCGCTGCTCGGTGGTTCAGGGCAGCGACGTAGGCGTGATGACGCCATGTCAGCGAGCAGCGAGGAACATCCCTCGCCGCCCGCATCGGACGCTAACCAAGCCTACTGGCACCAACGCTGCTCTACAATCGGTACGCCACCCACTCACCGCGTCGGCTTCGGTCCGGGGAAGGGCGATGGATCCGGCTGCGGGTCCGGCATTGGCGGGATGGGGTCCGGAGGCGGTACCGGCCTCGGACCGGGGCCTGGCACCTTCATTGCGGCTCCCCGCTGACGGCGTTGTATTTGATTTCGACCTTCGCCTTGTCGGTCGTGTAGTAGGTGACGTCGTAATAACCCTCTTCGCTCCACTCGACGTCGCCGACATAGTGGAAGTCCTGGCGCTGCTCGACCTTGGCAATGATCTCGGACAGTTTCTTTGCATTGTCGGGTGGTATGCGGGGTCGTTCCTGCGCAAGGGCAATGGCCGGGGCCGCCAGGAGGAGGATCGTCAGCCCGGCACATGTTTTGCGAAGCATGGCAATATCCCTGTCTGAAATAACTCCTACAACGAGGGATAGGCCAATCCGGTTCCGACAGAACGACCATAGCAGCGGAGCGGATGGCGAGGTCATGCCAATTCCCGCTCCGGACGTTTTCCGCCGGACCGGCATCCACTTTTTGGCAGGATGCTTTATACAGCAATGCGTTAGTGCCCCTCTTTCGGTGACAATGACCCCACATCGCCATTTCTACGAACGACGTGCCCTGGAGGTCGCGTCGGACCTCATCGGCGCAGAACTCATCGTCGGCTCCGCGGGCGGCATCATCGTGGAGACCGAAGCCTACGAGCCCGACGATCCGGCCTCGCACAGCTTTCCCGGACAGACCCAGCGCAATCGCGCCATGTTCGGGCCCGCCGGACATGCCTATGTCTATCGCTCCTACGGCATCCATTGGTGCCTCAACATGGTGTGCCTGCCCGGCAGCGCCGTCCTCATCCGGGCACTGGAGCCGACGGTCGGGATCGATGCGATGCGCAAGCGGCGCGGGCTGGAGAATATGCGCCTGCTCTGTTCCGGGCCGGGGCGGCTCTGCCAGGCGCTCGGCGTCGACGGTTCTTTCGACGGGCTGCCGCTCGGCGCACCGCCGTTCAGCATGCGGCTGCCGGCGGTCAGGCCCGAGGTCGCGACGGGAACCAGAATCGGGATCAGCCGCGCCGCCGAGCATCCCTGGCGGTTCGGCCTGCGCGGCTCGCCCTTTCTAAGCCGGAAGCTTTGACGAAGACTCTGGGTCCAAAATGGAGAGCCCGGCGAGCGATGGCTTCACCGGGCTCCATGTGACGGGATGTTCGACCCTCGGGTCGTTTCCCTTCACCGCATCCAAACGACCGAGAGGCCGAGAGGTTCCGCGGCGGGAGTGTTTTTGCCGCCTCCGCGGCGAGGATCTCAAAACCCTCCGATGTGTCCCGCAGTGTTGGATTCACGCGCCTCGATCGCGCCGTCGAAAGCGACGTTGCGGCCGCGACGGATGGCGGATGCGGCGACCATCTCCGCCAGCTGGCGGTCGGAGAGAGCGCAATTGGGCAATACGGTTCGAATCGCACGCAGCGCGTAGCCGGTGGAAATCGGCCATTCCGGATCCCTGCGCGACTCCACGTACTGATCGACAACGTAGGCGATGGATCTTTCCTGGAAATGGATATGCGACATGACTGTTCCCTTTTGTCAGCCTCGCCCTGGCACCTCCGTGACTCTAGCAACGGTCCATGCAGCTTTGATGACTGCCGGAACGCCTTGGATTGCCAGAGGGGGTACGCAGAACAACGACAACGAATGATGCCGATCGTTGTTGCCGGCTCCTCATTCGTCGAAGCGCATCATAATGCGAAACAAGGCTGCACCGTGGCGCCGGGAAGGCAGGACGGCGATATCCGGTAACCTCCTTTGGATGTTATAAAAATCGGCCCGTACGCCTTTCGGAGGAGGTGCTTGCCGCAGCGGTAACCATATCGCGCGGCTACGCCTGTATTTTCATGAGCCCAAGGGGTAATTTGCTACGGGGCGGGTGGCCGATGGAGGATCGGCATGAGCACGAACAGCACTGTCACTCCCGAAAGGAATCCCGGCGACGAGGCCATGAGCAGGCTGCTCGCCGAAAACTGGTGGGCGCTCGCCATTCGAGGCGTGGCCGCCATCCTTCTTGGACTGATCGCCATATTCGTACCCGGCGCGGCGATGCTGTCGCTGGCGCTATTCTTCGCCGCCTACCTGCTGGTGGACGGCGTGTTCGGCATCATCTCGGCCGTCCGCGCCGCCCGCGCCGACCAGCGCTGGGGGCTCCTGCTCGCCGAGGGCGTCCTCGATATCGTCGTCGGCATCATCGCCTTCCTCTTCCCGGTCAGCGCCGTCTTCGCCTTCGTGCTCCTCACCGCGGCCTGGGCCTTGATCACCGGGGTCCTGAGGCTGATCTCGGCATACAAGCTGACGCGCGAGCACGGCCGCTGGTGGATGGTGCTCTCCGGCCTCGTGTCCGTCCTGTTCGGCATCGCGCTCCTGATCGCCCCGCTGATCGGCGCGGTGGTGCTCACCTGGTGGCTCGGAGGCTACGCCGTGGCCTTCGGCGTGTTCATGCTGATCCTCGCCTTCCGCCTGCGCAGCCGCCACGAGCACACGCGGGAGACCCATGGCGGCGCGCAGCCGCACGGGGCCTGACCGCTCGCGGGATTTCGGGGCGGCGATGCCGCGCCGCCCTCGCCTGCCCTCGCCGCTTCAGGCCCGTTCCTCGGGCCAGCCCTTGACTTTCCGCCGAAAGCGCGGTGAGCAAGGCGCTACCGGCAAGTGGCAAGAGGTGAACCATGTCCGTCTTAAGGGAAACGCACGCGATCCTGTCGAAACTCGGCGTCGCGGAAAAAGCCTATGCGAATGGCGGCATGGCTTCGTTCAGCCCCATCACGGGCGAGCAGATCGGCGCGCTGGCCGTGACCAGCCCGGCCGAAGCTTCGGCCGCGATCGACAAGGCCGACGCAGCGTTCCGCGCGTGGCGGCTGGTGCCGGCTCCGAAGCGTGGCGAGCTGGTGCGGCTGCTCAGCGAGGAGCTGCGCGCCGCCAAGGAGGATCTCGGCCGGCTGGTGTCGATCGAGGCCGGCAAGATCCCGTCCGAGGGCTTGGGCGAAGTCCAGGAAATGATCGACATCTGCGATTTCGCGGTCGGCCTGTCCCGCCAGCTCTACGGCCTCACCATCGCCACCGAGCGTCCCGGCCATCGCATGATGGAGACCTGGCATCCCATCGGCGTGGTCGGCGTCATCTCGGCCTTCAACTTCCCGGTCGCGGTCTGGTCGTGGAACGCGGCGCTGGCCCTGGTCTGCGGCGACGCCGTCGTCTGGAAGCCTTCGGAGAAGACCCCGCTCACCGCGCTGGCCTGCCAGGCGATCTTCGACAAGGCCGCGGCCCGTCACGGCGGCGTGCCGGAGGGCTTGAGCCAGGTTCTGATCGGCGACCGCGCCGTCGGCGAAGTGCTCGTCGACCATCCGAAAGTGCCCGTGGTCTCGGCCACCGGCTCGACCCGCATGGGCCGCGACGTCGGCCCGCGACTTGCCAAGCGCTTCGCCCGCGCCATCCTCGAGCTCGGCGGCAACAATGCCGGCATCGTCTGCCCCTCGGCGGATCTGGACATGGCGCTGCGCGCCATCGCCTTCGGCGCCATGGGCACGGCCGGCCAGCGCTGCACGACGCTGCGCCGCCTGTTCGTGCATGAGAGCGTCTACGATACGCTCGTGCCGCGCCTGAAGAAGGCCTATGAGAGCGTTTCGGTCGGCAATCCGCTGGAGACCTCGGCCCTGGTCGGCCCGCTGATCGACAAGGCTGCCTTCGACAACATGCAGAAGGCGCTGCGGGAAGCCGAGGCCAATGGCGGGAGGATCACCGGCGGCGCCCGCGTCGAGAATGGGCACGCGAACGCCTATTACGTGAAGCCGGCCCTGGTCGAGATGCCCAGCCAGGTGGCTCCGGTGACGGAGGAGACCTTCGCGCCGATTCTCTACGTCATGAAATACGGCGACTTCGACCAGGCCCTTGCCGATCACAATGCCGTGGGTGCCGGCCTCTCCTCGTCGATCTTCACGCTGAACCTGCAGGAAGCGGAGCGCTTCCTCGGCGCCGACGGCTCGGACTGCGGCATCGCCAACGTCAATATCGGCACCTCCGGCGCGGAGATCGGCGGCGCGTTCGGCGGCGAGAAGGAGACCGGCGGCGGCCGCGAGAGCGGCTCCGACGCGTGGAAGGCCTACATGCGCCGGGCCACCAATACGGTGAACTATTCCAAGGCGCTGCCGCTGGCTCAGGGTGTGTCGTTCGATATCGATTGAGGGGGCGGCGGTTCACGGGCCCGCGCTTCGATTGAAGCGCGGAACCCTGTCATTAGGGTTGACGGAGCACCTCAACGCAACTCGTCATACTCGGACCCGAGCCGAGCGAAGCGACACGAGGTTGATCCGAGTATCCATTCCGCGCCCTGGCTGCCCGACGCCCTGCGGTGCAGAACCTGCGGCTGCCCTCGTGCTCGATCCTTGATCCGGAGCCTGCCGGATTGAAGCGATGCAGCAGTGGAACCATAACGGAATGGATACTCGGATCACCTCGCTTCGCTCGGGTCCGAGTATGACGAACTGCGTTGAGAGCATGCCCCAACCGTCGACGTTGATGCTGGCATTGCAGTGATGGTTCCATGGTCATGCCAATGGCAGACGTCGGTGGTGAGCGCAGCACCTCAACGCAACTCGTCATACTCGGACCCGAGCCGAGCGAAGCGACGGCGAGGTTGATCCGAGTATCCATTCCGTGCCCTGGCGGCCGGACGCCCTGCGGTGCAGAACCTGCGGCTGCCCTCGTGCTCGATCCT